>Ga0181600_10000277_pt1 | contig 38473 bp, 34 predicted proteins | sample 041ome_2_FD_132982 | JGI IMG/M metagenome (GOLD analysis project Ga0181600, IMG submission 132982) | Coastal salt marsh microbial communities from the Groves Creek Marsh, Skidaway Island, Georgia - 041406US metaG (megahit assembly) | ecosystem: Environmental > Aquatic > Marine > Intertidal zone... | reverse complement strand
TAGCCACATCACGTATCTGATTGATACTACCTAAATACGGTATTTGGTCAATTCTTGAGTCAACTGTATCTCCATTGATCTTCATATAACCAATGAATTCATACCCTTTGGTGCGCTCGTGTTGAAACGATTGGAGTAAATCGCCAGCTTCTTTTCCTGAGCCTACTAAGATGGACTTGAAACTTAATTTCTTAGCATCTAATTGTTTGCGCACATAGCTTGCTAACACAAACCTGAAGACTGCACTGAAAACAAATAGGGAAAGGGTATAGGTTCCCAATGTTACATAGTATTGATTGTAGGATTTAATGTAATCGTCCAAAAAAATCAAAAAGAATAAAATAAGTGCGGTAACAAGGGCACTAGAGAGCGTATTAAAAGTTTGTTTCAATCTACTCTTTCGTGTCAAATCTCTGTAGGTTCCGCCTAAACCACTGATTAAAACGTATATCATTGCTGTAATGAAAATCGCTAACCAAAACTTTTGATTGAATTCAAATGGCAACTCAATTCCAAAACGGGTAGGTTCAATTATTCGTTTGCGAACAATATGAAGTGCTGTATAAGCCGCCGCTCCAGAAAGAAAATCAAGCAGAATGTAGAGGAGTCTTAATCGTTTCTCAAGTGTCTTTGTTCTATTCAATACAATAGCTTTATGTTGTCTATAAGTATAGAGGCTGTATCATTGGTGTTATTCACGGCACCAAAAAACAAATTATAATCGCCGGCATTAGGATAACCACTAACCTCTGTAACGAGATTTAAGTAGACTTTATTCCATTGAGTATTGGAAAAAAGTGTAACCACAGGTGCTTGTATACTTTGAAATTGTTCATTGGCAATAACTCCAAAGGTTAAGGGGATGTCGGTTTTATAATTTACCTCCAGCCATACGTTTGCGCCGCCCTTGGGGAGCTCAAAAGCTTCTGGAGTTCGGAACTCTGCAATTGTTGTGGGAAGTAAGGTAACCTTGCCGCTTGAGTTTGGCGTTTCACCCGGATACTGAAACGAACCCATGGTGTCATCTATGATTTGAATACTAGTGTCACTTTGAATGGCATTATTAAAATTTAGTCCAACGCCATCAAAATCTTCAATGACTCGAATAGTAAAATTCTCATTGTAACTAAAGGTTTGTTGGTTTCTAGAAAGCGTTCGTTTGCTGAATGGAGATAGGTTCCAATTAAAAACCTTAGCATTGAGCATTTCATATTGATTGCGCTGTGCATAGCTGCCGTTAATAGAAATACCGGGTATGATTCGAATCTCTTGATTCTCTCCAGCGAGAATGGGTACCTCACAAGGTGGTATAAAGGCTCCTATCTGCGTGCCATTTTGCTCAACCCAGAACGTGTTTATTTTAGAGGAACTAGTACCTTGGTTGATAAGGGCATTTACCGTTAAACTATCCACCTTTAGATATGCAACTTCCGGTGCAGCTGCGGTGTCGCAGCTGATCAGATAAAAAGCGGTTACTATACAATAAAGGGTAAGTAGGATTCTTTTCATGAGCCCCCAAAGTTAACGAATGATAGGTAATGGTGTTTTGTTAAAAACTATGGATGTTTAAAGACAAAAATCGACTCTACTTAACCTACATTTCCTTCAGTATGGAAATAGATACACCAATATTTCAAGGCCAGCGTAAACAACTTTGTGAGCACTTATTTTCAAAGGGTTATGCAAAGGAACAAGTACTAGAAGCCATGATGCGAGTACCGCGTCATATCTTTTTAGAAAGTGGTTTTCATCAACACGCTTATCAAGACAAGGCTTTTCCTATAGCGGCAGGACAAACTATAAGCCATCCTTCCACAGTTGCTTGGCAAAGCGAATTGCTTGAAATTGAAAAGGGTTTGAAAGTTCTTGAAATAGGCACAGGATGTGGATACCAGGCCGCTGTTTTGGTGGAATTAGGGGTGAAGTTATTTACCATTGAAAGACAAAAAGAACTGGTGGATTTTTCAAAGAAAATGCTGAAAATATTGGGATTGAGGGCTGAACAAAAGTTTGGAGACGGATTTAAAGGGATGCCGGTGTTTGCTCCGTTTGATCGAATCATAGTAACCTGTGGCGCTCCTTTTGTTCCTAAGGCATTATTGACTCAACTGAGTCCTGGCGGTTTGATGATTATTCCAGTAGGCGACAAAACGCAAAAGATGATTCGAATTCGAAAAAAGCAAGATAATACTTTTGTTCAAGAAGTGTTAGGAGATGCAGCCTTTGTTCCAATGCTACGTAATAAGGAGTAGTGTACCTTTGCTGCTGTGAAATCCATTGAGATAAAAAATAAGAAGGCCAAGTTTGACTACGAATGGTTAGACACGTATACGGCGGGGTTACAGCTTCTAGGTACAGAAGTTAAGAGTATTCGTATGGGTAAAGCCTCTATAATGGAGGCGTATTGTTACCTCAAGGAAAACGAGCTTTTTATCAAAAACATGAATGTTGCAGAATGGTCTCATGGCAATATTTTTAATCATGATCCTATTCGAGAGAGAAAGTTATTATTGGGTAAAAAAGAAATTGAGAAAATAGATAAAGCCACTAAAGATCAAGGTATTACCATTATTCCTACGAAGTTGTTTATCAATGAAAAGGGATGGGTGAAATTAAATATTGCCGTGGCAAAGGGAAAGAAGAATTATGATAAGCGCCAGTCTCTCAAAGAGAAAGATGCCAAAAGGGATCTAGCTCGATTAAAAAGATTTTAATATGTATAAAGGCCTTATTCGACCGTTATTGTTTTTAATGAATGCAGAACAAGCGCATCATTTCACTTTTGCCACAATCAAACTATTTTTCAGAATCCCCGGTGTTTATTGGTTAACTAATTCGCTTTTTGGATCCATAAAAGGAAATGAAAAGAAAGTAATGGGTTTATCATTCCGTAATCCTGTTGGTTTGGCAGCAGGATTTGATAAGGATGCCAAATTATTTAATGAGCTAAGCGCTTTTGGTTTTGGATTTATAGAAATAGGAACATTAACACCTATTGCTCAAGAAGGAAATCCAAAACCTCGTCTATTTAGATTAGTTGAAGACGAGTCTGTAATCAATAGAATGGGATTCAATAATGGTGGCCTTGATGCAGCTGCGTTAAAGTTAGCCAAGAGAAAAACCGATATTTTAATTGGAGGCAACATTGGTAAAAACAAGTTGACACCAAATGAAGAGGCAATAACAGATTACATTAAAGGTGTTGAGGCTCTTCATGGCGTAGTGGACTATTTTGTTGTAAATGTGAGTTCACCAAACACACCAAATCTGCGTGAACTTCAACAAAAGAAGCCGTTAAAGGCACTGCTTCAAGAAGTTCAAAAACGGAATATAGAATTAGGAGATAAACCCCTTTTGTTGAAAATTGCGCCCGATTTAAACACTCATCAACTTGATGATATCATTGAGATTGTGAACGAACTTAAATTGAGTGGTATTGTAGCCACAAACACCACTATTTCAAGAGAAGGTTTGACTACATCTAAAGTTCAAATAGAAGCTATAGGCCCTGGTGGATTAAGCGGCAAAGTATTGACCAAGAGAAGTACAGAAGTAGTTCGTTATTTACGCAGCAAATTATCTGTAAATACAGCTATTATTGCAGTAGGAGGGGTTTCTACTGCAGAAGATGCAAGAGAAAAGCTTGAAGCTGGTGCGGACCTCGTACAAGTTTATACCGGGTTTTTATACGAAGGTCCAGCCATGGTGCGTAAAATGCTTCGTTCTTTGTAAATTCGGACTAAGAACCTATTGACCATCCATAATATGACCAAAATTGCCGTAGTTGAGTGTCCGCGTGATGCTTGGCAAGGACTAAAGGATTTTATACCCACCAAAGAGAAGGTCTCACACATAAAAAGTCTTGCTAAATGTGGATTTCACACTATTGATGCAGGAAGCTTTGTGAGTCCTAGAGCAATGCCTCAAATGGCTGATGCTAAGGAACTTTTTGGAGCAATTGAGTCCATTCGCTGCGAAACAGAAACCAAATTTCTGAGCATAATAGCCAGCGAGGGTGGTGCCAAGAGGGCATCCGAGTTTGATTTTATAGATGCATGGGGGTATCCCTTCAGTGTGAGTGAAGAGTTTCAATTGCGAAACTCTAGGAAGAATATTCAAAATGGACTTGAAGATCTAAAACGAGTTAAGGAAATTGCCGATAAACAGGGCGTGGAGCTCGTAGTTTATTTGAGTATGGCATTTGGTAATCCATATGGTGAGCAATACCATCATGACATTGTTTATGAGAGATTGGTTATGGCCCAAGATGCTGGAGCTGATTTAATTTCATTAAGCGATACAACGGGAGAAGGAACGACTGAAAAAGTGATAGAATTGTGTCGAATGATGTCAAAAGTCGCATCAGTTCCATGGGGAGCGCACATGCACAGTACGTATGATGATGCAATGATCAAGACCAAGGCTGCAATTAGTGCAGGGTGCACTAGAATAGACACTGCGTTAAAAGGCTTTGGCGGCTGTCCTTTTGCCTCGAATGCTTTAATCGGTAACATGCCCACTGAAAAGGTGCTCACTGCTATAGAGGGTTTGGAAGGATATACTCATCAATTAGACCCTCTTGAAATTGAAAGTGCATATAATAGTGCCTTAAAGGTTTTTGGAGGCAAACATTAATCTATCTTTACACCAGTAGGTTGGGCCACGGAGGTGGACCATAAAAAGGAACCCGATTGAAGTTCGGGGCTTTGCCAGAAGCTGTAACTCACAATGAAAGCTTTACAAATCCACTGCAATAGCGGGAAGGAGTAAAGTGGGAGTGGGAAGCCAGAATACTTGACCTGCTATTAATTAGAAATAAATGCTCTGGGTCAAGCATTTCTGATAGTATGAAAAATTGGACATTACTCATCTTAGGGATGAGTGCATACATGCTTAAGGCACAAAATGCGGACACATTGTTTACAGCACATGTTCGCGCCAATGGTCTTGATCCAACGGAAGAGCGTACTTCTATAGACACGGTTGTTCATTCAATAGGAGACGTCGCCTCATATCTTCAAAAAGACTCTAGGTTTCAGGTTAGACAATATGCCCCGGGTTCAATTGCCACAATGAACTTAGGTGGAGCAAATAGTACTCAAAGTAGAATCATGTGGGAGGGTATAGACATCTCTAGCATGGCTTCTGGTGTGTTAGACTTGAGTATTGTGCCATCAGTATTAGTGACTGCAGTGTCGGTAGCATCAGGTTCAAATGCATTCCTTTCAAGTGATAAGGCTATGATAGGAGGATTGAGATTAGGATGGGCAACTTCTGCAAAACCTTTCTTTTCAACATCATTTGCTGCAAACACTATAGGGCTCCGTTCAATGGTGGTTCAAAATGGTGGTAAGTTGTCAAAAATCAGGTATCGGTCTTTTATTAAAACAGAGCAAAGTTCCAATGATTATCCCTATACCATTGGAAACAATGACTTTAGGATGAAAGGGATGGAATACTCAACACTAACGCTACTTCAACGCTACGAAGGTAAATTAGGTAGAGTTAAATGGAATGCAAACATTTGGTACACTGATGGTTTGAAAAATAATAGGGGATCTATACTCACCTCCGGTACTGTTAATCATCTTGAAGACCGTATCCTTAGAGGAATCGTTTCAACACAAAAAAGAGATTGGAAAGGGAGTTTGTTTTACGGTAAGGAATGGCAATCGTATACTGATACTATTTCAAATATAAACTTGAGAGATACAAATACTTATGATCAATTAACCTTGCGATTAGTCAAGCTAGGAAAGCGTCGTCAAAGTTCAATTTCTGGTAGTTATATCCATGCTGGAGGGACATCCCGTCAATCTACTTTGTTACAAGCCACTGCTAATCACAAACAATTTATAGGTAAAGCCTTCAATACCGTATGGAGAGGTACTTATTGGAATTCAAAAGTGTACGGCGGTGCGCAATTGAATTGGATAAAGGATTGGAAAACAACCTGCCAACAAGTAACCGCTGGTTCCTTCTACAGGGTACCCACAATCAATGAGTTATTTTGGTCACCAGGGGGAAATCCAGATTTAAAAGCTGAGCAGTCCTACGGAATCAAGTACAGTGTTCAAGGGAAAATAGGAGCAGTCAATACTTATTTTACTACAGATCAATTGTATCACAATAATCTTATTCAGTGGACTCCTGGTACAAATGGAATGTGGCAGCCTGAAAATATTGAAATTGCTCACACCTCGTCTTCAAGTGTTATCTCTAAGTATTCCAGTGGAAAATGGTCGAATGAGTTGTCATTAACACATCAATACAGTAGGGTCTTAGAAGCAATCCTGTCAGGGAATGAAGGAAAATCGCTGTTGTATCGTCCTGATTGGAATGCGGTGCACACCCTTACTTACGATACACCAAAGATAGATATTCAACTTCGCACAAATTACTTGGGTAAAAGACAAACGTTAAGAGATAATTCTTCTTCGGGAGAACTCTCAAGAGAAGTATGGGCAGATTTAAGCTGTGCTTCTACAGTGCTGTCAAAAGTGAAGATATTGTTTGCCGTGCACAATATCACAAATGCAGACCGCACCTTCTTTCTAAATTATCCAATGCCAGGTAGGCATTACTCTCTAACAATTCAAATACATTCAAAATGAAAAAAAAATCACTTTTCCTGATTCCCCTTGTTTTTAGCGCATGCGTTAAAACCCCTTTACCACCGGATGATAATTTTTACGAGTCGGCGTTATTCATTCTTAATGAAGGCGCATTCACCGGTGGAACAGCAACTATTGATGCAATTGGCGTGGCAAACGACAGTAATCAGCAGCAAGTCTTTAGCACCGTAAATGGATACGCATTAGGTAACATTGGTCAACACATGATTACTGCCGATAGCCTATTGGTAGTTTCCGTTAACAACGGTGGCGTGGTACGTGGTATAAGCCGTAATACTATGATTGAACAATGGTCCACCTTGATTTCCGCTCCTAGATATCTTGGAGAATCTTCTGAATACATAGTGGTAACTAACTGGGGATCCAATTACCTTAAAATTTTGAACAAATTCACAGGTTTTATTCAGGACAGTATAAACGTATTTGGTGTTAGTGAGCAAGTTCATGTCCAAGGTGATGTGGTCTATGTAGGGCTCAATGGTGGCTTTTCTAATGATAATCGCGTAGCCATAGTTGATTTGAATACAAAGTCTGTGGATACGGTTGTGGTAGGAGATAAGCCTAATAGTTTTGTTCAATTGGGCGCGGACATCTACGTGCTTTGTTCTGGATTTGAAGATTGGTCTAGCATGCCGTCATCCACGGCAGCGAGTTTATGGAAAATAAATAACGGAGTAGCAACGGAAATTATGAGTGCACCAACTAACTCCGATCATGCTATTGAGCTAAAAACAGACGGTACAGATCTATATTTTTTGAATGCATCGTATTCTGGAGCGGTAGTAAAGTCCAATACTAACCCAGCATCATGGCCAACGGCGGCTATTACACCTACAGGTGCATACAATCTAGACTTAATTAATAACGTTTTGTTCGTACACGACGCCAAAGATTTTGCGAGCGAAGGAACCGTATACCAATATGATTTGAACGGGAACTTATTAGATAGCCTCCCAGCTGGAATCATTCCGCGACAGGTTCTTCAAAATTAAGCTTTAGCTGCGGCTTTTACTCTAGTTTCAGCATAGGCTGCCAAGGCAGAGAATAAAAAGCTTGATAAAAGTTCAGGTGCGTAAAACGGGATTGCTGCAGTGTAGGCTGATAGCAGTCCCGTTACTGTTTTTGGATAAGCACTAAGTGGGCTGAACCATACTCCAAAATTAGATATTGCAAAGAATAATAAACTACCAACGATTAAGCCTAAAGCAGCACCCTTGCGCGACTTTGATAAATATCCCGTTAGTGTATAGGCAGCAAAACCAACATAGGTAAATATGCTTCCAGCATACATGAACACAAATTCACCGCTAGGGTAGATGATATTATTTAAAATAACATCCGTAAACATCATTGTACCTGCCATTAAAGCTAGGGATTTACCAAAATTTTTACCGGAAAATGCCGAGAAAAAAGCAAGCGCTCCCATTGCAGTGAAATTTGGGTAATGTGGCAATAGGCGGCTGAATACGGCTACAACAACAAGAGCAGTAAACACTTTAGACTTAGAATTCATCTTCATACGTATTTGATATACAAATATAGTGCGCTATTGTTGCTCAACGAAAGTTTTATACGTTCCGTCTGCATTTAAGACAATTAATTCTTTGTGAGATAGTCTAGGTGACGGTTGATGCTTCATATCATTGACTATTTGCTTGGCCCCAAAGTTGTTAAGAGAGGGAGGAGGAGCGCCCGTCAATAATTCTCTTACATCTAATTCAGGATCAAATTGTGCTAAATTCACAATAAATTGAACGGAAGGTTTATTTCGTCCTCCCAATATGTGTACAACAGTGGACCTGTTCATCTGAAGCTTTTGCGCCAATTCAGGTGCTGTTAGTTCCTTAGCGGACATCCACTTTTCGATTCTGGCAACAATTTCTTTCATAATGCCAAAATAATTCAATTGAAACAAAAAATATCATACTGTTACAAAGAAGAATTAACAAGTTGTACAAACAAGTATGACCACTCCAAATAACCTAAACCATTTATTGTGATAATGCTAATTAAAATACTGATATACAGTATTTAATAGTATTATTTTACGGTGTTTCACGGAGATTAAATAAGGCGTTGCTATACGAATCAATCAACTTTATATCTAGCATATTGACGCGATTCCTGTTCATCTTGATTGTTAACAATCCAAAATGATTTGTTTCAGTTGTATTTGTATGCGTACGGTAAAGGTTTGGTTCTTCATGGTGCGGATAACTCTTAGCCGTTAGTGGAGAAGCTGTGGCATCATAAATGGATTTTCCATTCGTAGCCACTAGTTTACTAATCTCACCGTGATGCCTATCTCCACTGAGAATAATTGGTATTCCTGAGGATTCAGAAAACAAGTCCACGAGCCTTTGACGTTCAGATGCATATACACTTACGTTTTCAAAGGTTGGTGCGGAATTTAAAAATTGTCCACCCATCAAAATGATTTTCACTTTGGCATCAGATTTAAAGTAAGCCTCTTCTAGCCATAATAATTGCTCCTTTCCAAATAAAGTAGCTCCTATAGAGTCAACGGGCACTTTGAATGTTCTGTTATCTAAGAAAAAGAACTCTACTAATCCGTTTTGTACGGTTTTAGAGCCGTAATAACTTCTTTCATGAGGCATATGATAAGAAGGCTGCCAGAATTCTTTAAAACACTCCATGGATGTTTCTAATCCTTCGCTAAGGCTATTACAATCATTTGGACCGGCATCATGATCATCCCAGATAGCCAAATGTTCAGATTTACTTAGGATTTCCTGAAAATCAGAATGTCCAAAAATAGACTGGTATTTCTTCTCAACTTGAGCCTTTTGATTCCATTCCCCGTTTTCTAGATATATATTATCTCCAAGCCATATCATGAAATCCGCAGTATCAAGAGTATTTGAGAGCACTGGAAGTAGACTTGTGTTGTAGTTGGGATCGTTACAACTTCCAAAGGCAATGGATAAACGAGTTTCATTTAGATCACACGATTGGTTCAAAGCAATCACGAGAAATAAGACATGTTTTTTCATTCAGTGTAGGTTTTCATGATGCAATTTCGATAATGTATCTCAATAAGGCTTTAAATTAGACTTAAGAAATTAAGGACATCATGTTGCACCGCTTTCCAAACAATGAGTACATTCCATATAATGAGTTAATATCTCTTTATCCTTGGGAAACCATTGGATATTCATCAGAAGAGAGACCAATAGTATATGCTTCAATTGGATCAGGGGAAAGAGATATATGTATATGGGCAGGAATGCATGGCAATGAGACAACAGGTATTCATATAATACTTGAGTTGCTTCACGAGTTTCAATTGAAACAATGGTTGAATAGTGAATTTAAACTTCATTGTATTCCTGTAATTAACCCTGATGCATACGTCCGTTATACGCGCAGAAATGGGATGGGGATAGATCTTAATAGGGACTTTCGTGCATTTCAAACCATAGAAAGTGCCAAGTTGATTGGATGGATTCGTTCAATTAACCCGGAGTTATGTTTTAACCTACATGATCAAAGAACGATTTTTCATGTTCATGGGACAAGTGCATTTACTTCACTACTGGTGCCTTCAGCCGAAAAGAGTCAAAAGATTACTCCATTGAGGAGAGCACTAATGAATCGACTAGGTAATGCACTAAAGCAAAGTGAAAACGATTTAGTAGGAGTTGGCAGATATACGGATAAATACTACCCAACGGCTGTTGGTGATTATTTAATGAGTTCAGACATTCCAAACATTTTGATTGAAAGCGGTGTATCCTCTGGCGATATGTCACGAATCAAGGCACGTGAATTTGGAGTTGAAATTATTCAAAAAACCCTTCTAGCTACAGATGAACATTGTGAAGTATATGATCAACTGCCGTTGAATGAGAAAGGACAGCTCGAATGGGTTATTACTGATGTTTTGTATGCGAACATGCGAATTGATGTTGGCTTGAAGCGAGTAGAAGCCATGAATGGTCATGTTAAAGCCTCTATCTATATGGTGGACGATTTAGGGGATTTAGCCGCTCGCCCTCGTCTTTATGAAATTGATGGAAAAGACATAGTGCTAGGTGAAGTGTTAATGGTGGATCGCCCAATAACGGCTGATTTTGGCTCAGTGACCTTTGAGGACGGTAAGGTTATAGCGGGACAACTAAAAGAGTAGGCCCCTAAGAATAGGGGCCTTTTCCAACTAATCGTTTTTTGTAACGCCCAGCATCAACATATCCTTGGCAATTACTTCCGTAAAATATTTCTTAACACCGTTATTGTCTTCGTAAGACCTGGTAACCAAGCGACCGGAAACACCAACTTTGTCGCCTTTCTTTAAATATTGATCCATGGTCTGTGCCAGATTACCCCAAGCAATAATATTGTGCCAATCGGTCATTGTTTTCTTGTTGCCCTCTGAATCGCGATACACGGTATTGGTAGCTAATGTGAATGTTGTTTTTACGCTTTGATTGACTTGCTTAGAATTCGGGTCCATTCCAAGACGTCCGATTAATTGAACTTGATTTTCCATTGTAAAAGATTTAAACGTTAGGTCAATCAAATTGGAAATCTCTCATTGATTTCCCCAGAATTGTTTAAAACTAGATGTTTTTAAACGGGTCTTTTAATGGTGTTAATAGTTGTAAATGCCAAATTCACATCATTGCTATGAACAACAAAGGTGGCTTCGTTAGTCGTGGAAATAATTTCTTTTATGGGAACACCAGCAGATGCTATATGCTTAAAGAAGAAATAATAGAGACCTACCACCTCTGAACTGCTTGAAGGGAGTTTCAATGTGATGGCGCTTAAGTTGTATTCAGCATTCAATAGGGTTTCCCCGTTCATTACTTCTTTTAGAAGGGATTCATATTTCTCGCTTAATACAATTGTAGTCTCTTCCGTGCCACCAGTGAAACTATAGAAGGCTTTATGGTCGTTTTCTATTGTTTCAAGAAATCTTGCTTGTTTGGCGGGCAATTGGGCCGATTTAATATAGGTGTATGCCGCAAGATTCGATCGAATAACAATGTCTCCTAGCATTGCTATGAATTGCTGCAACTTTTGTTGCATTTTAAGTTGTAGTCTAGGCTCTCTGCGACGAATCGCCATGACTAAGGCACTTTCTTTTACTTCTTTCCCCATACTAGTTGAGATTTCTGGTTGAAGAAGTCGGGCAAGTGAGCTAATGTTAATCAAATCTTCTTGTAGAGCTTCTTCAAAGAACGGTCGCTTCCTTAAAGATTCTTCTATGGCATCCCTTAAATTCATGATAATAGCATTTTGAGCAAATTTATCATTCCGTTTATTTTTAAACAAAAGCGTTTTGAATTAAACACATAGCTCCAACGCCAATTATGTATTTTTGAGACATGAGTACTATAGTCGTAATAGGAGGAGGAGCTGCAGGTTTTTTTGCAGCTATAGCTTCCGCTGAAGCTAATCCCGAGCATAAAGTGATTCTTTTGGAAAAAGGGAAGGAAGTCTTAGGTAAAGTGCTTATTAGTGGTGGTGGACGTTGTAACGTGACGCACGCTTGTTTTGATCCCAAAGAATTGGCTACCTATTATCCGCGTGGATCTAAAGAATTATTGGGGCCGCTGCATAAATTTCAACCCGGAGATACCATGGAATGGTTTGCAGACCGAGGAGTTGAACTTAAGATTGAAGGGGATAATCGAGTATTTCCAATTACAGATTCCTCATCAACTATTGCAGACTGCTTAATTGAAATGGCCGAAAGTGCTAATGTTGATATCAAGAAATCTTCTGGTGTCAAATCATTCTCACAAACAGAAGAAGGTGGATGGAAGGTTTCTACGACTTCTGGTGATACACTAATTGCTGATAAATTAATGGTAGCAACAGGGTCGTCCAAAGGAGTTTGGGAACAATTAAAAAAAGCGGGACACAGAATTATTCCACCGGTTCCTTCTTTGTTCACGTTCAATATCAAAGACGAACGCATCAAGGGGTTAAGTGGAATTAGTTTACCTAACGCCACTATTCAGATTGCTAGCTCGGATTTAGAAGCTTCTGGCCCACTGCTTATTACCCATTGGGGCATGAGCGGTCCAGCAGTATTGCGATTAAGTGCTTGGGGTGCTTATGAACTTAACGATAGGTTTTACCGCTTTCCAATTCTTGTTAATTGGATTGGTCGGGATGAGGATGTGGTAGTTTCCGATTTTATGCAAGAGAAGAAATTCAGCGGAAAAAAGAGAATAGGGAACCATGCTCAATACGAAGTGCCCTTGCGTTTATGGAAATCGATGGTAGCTGCTGCCGGCATTTCCAATACATCTACATGGGGAGACTTAAACCTGAAACAAATAAAAGCGCTAGCCAGTGAATTATGTAGTGCTGTTTTTCAGGTTTCTGGTAAGAGCACGTTTAAGGAAGAATTTGTTACTGCCGGCGGTGTTGATTTGAAAGAAGTCAACTTTAAAACGTTCTCTTCTAAAGTTACACCTAACCTATATTTTGCTGGTGAAGTCTTGAATATTGACGGTATTACAGGTGGGTTTAACTTCCAGGCTGCTTGGACGGGAGGTTTCCTCGCGGGCAACGCTATGGCCGGCTATCCTTTAGATTAGTTGGCGCCTCTTAAGATCTTTTAGAATTTTATTTCCTCTGCTGATCATTCCCGCACTACCATTTTCAAGAGCCCAGCGGATACTCGTTTCGAGTTCGTGAGCCAATTCAGGATATCTCATTGCCAATTTGTGTAGAACACTCATGCTATACACTCGTGGCGCTACGGAATCGTGAGGCGTCATTAATACATTGAAGCAATAGTCTGTTAACAGACCTTCTCTTTCTTGGTGACGCGGCAACCTATATTTTGAATAATAACGAAGTATAAACCGAATCTCAGCTTGGGTTTCTGTGCGCTTTAGCTGATCAATCATCATTTTTTCTTTCACGTAAAACACTTCAGGTCGTCTATCACTGACGTGGTGAAGAATCCAGCTCGCTCGTTTGCGCTCTTTGTCATTTCCATTGAAGGCGCACTCCATGACCTCTTCCAGCTTCTCAGAATACATGGTTGCCCATTGTATCCATTCGCTATATACCTGCTCTTTATCAATGCTGAATTTGTTTAAAGTGGTTTTTAAGTCCATTTAAAGAAAAAAGAATCTATATAATGATGAAAATATTAGAAATCTAATTAAATTAGCATTGTTAAAGTACTGATTAAAGATAAGTCTTATGAATTACGTAAAGAACAATCTTAAATTTCTTCGCAAGAAAGAAGCACTTACTCAAGAGCAGCTAGCAACTAAAATAGGCGTTAAACGTGCTATGATTGGTGCTTATGAAGAAGGGCGAGCAGAACCTAGATTACACACTTTACAACATTTAGCTGCATATTTTCAAGTGCGTTTAGATGATTTTGTAAATAAAGATCTTAGCGGCTCAGGATCTATACCAAAGGCGGATGTGAGTGGAGCGCAACTACGTATTCTTCCCGTAATCGTAGACGGTACAGATGATAAAGAACTTGGTACACTTGTCCCCGTAAAAGCTTCTGCTGGTTATCTTTCAGGATACGGAGACGCTGATTATATAGGTGCTCTGCCGCGCTTCTCTATGCCGTTTCCAGAGCTTCCTCAAGACCGTACGTATCGCGTATTTCAGATTAGAGGGGAGAGTATGCTGCCCATCAAGCCAGGGTCATATGTAATTACCGAATATATTCAGGATTGGAAATCTATTCGAAATGACGAATGTTACGTACTTATTACCAAAGACGAAGGCGTTGTTTATAAACGTGTGATAAACAATCTCCATATCGGAGAGCTTTTACTTAAGTCTGACAACCCTCAATTTGCTCCATACACTGTACCGGTAGATCGTCTTGTAGAAGCTTGGCGTGCTGTAGGGTATACAAGTTTTCAATTGCCGGACGCTGGCAACAACCAAGATATGTCCCAACTCATGCATATGATGGCTGATTTGAAAAAAGAAATGAATCAACTGAAAGACAACTAGTTTAAATTTTTTATTGGATTTTCCTTTTGCATTGGAGGGCTTTTGGCTGTTCGACTCGCTTAAATATTGTCCAAATCTCACAATATGAATCGCTCTATTTTACACATGGACTTGGACACTTTTTTTGTTTCCGTTGAAAGATTAATGGATTCAAGATTAGATAATCGTCCTATCATTATTGGTGGAACGGGGGATAGAGGGGTGGTAGCAGCGTGTAGCTATGAAACGCGGAAATTTGGAGTGCATTCAGCCATGCCTGTTCGTATGGCTCGTGAACTTTGTCCTGAAGCTATTATTATTAGAGGGAATTCAGCGAACTACTCTAAATATTCTAACCTTGTAACTGATGTCATTAAAGAGCAAGTACCGGTTTATGAGAAAACTTCTGTAGATGAGTTCTATGCAGACCTTACCGGTATGGACCGTTTTTTTGGCACATTCAAATTTTCTAGTGAACTCCGTGATAGAGTCATACAAGAAACAGGCCTTCCAATCAGCTTTGGTCTTTCTATTAATAAGACCGTTAGTAAAGTAGCTACGGGCGAAGCAAAACCAAATAATAAGATTTATGTAGAAAAAGGGCTGGAGCGTCCTTTCTTAGCACCTTTGTCTGTACGTAAGATTCCAATGGTAGGAGAGAAGACCTATCAAACTCTACGTAATCTAGGGGTGCGCCGTATTCAGACTCTTCAAGAAATGCCTCTGGAGATGATGCAAAGCGTCATGGGCAAGCAAGGTTCTGTAATTTGGCACAAAGCCCAGGGAGTTGATCAAAGTGCTGTTATTCCTTATCAAGAACGTAAGAGCATATCTACAGAGCGCACTTTCGCTAAAGACACTATAGATGTTGTAAAACTTGAAGGTATTATTGTGGCAATGGCTGAAAATTTGGCTTATCAATTGCGTCGTGGGGATAAGCTTACCTCTTGTATTACGGTAAAAATTCGGTATTCAGACTTTAACACACACACCTTACAAGCACGAATACCTTACACAGCGGCAGACCATATACTTATACCAAAGGTTAAAGAGTTGTTCAAGCGGCTTTTTGAACGCCGTTTACTAGTTAGATTAGTAGGCGTACGTTTTTCTCACCTTGTTGGAGGAGGTTATCAAATGAATCTTTTTGAAGAAAGTGAAGAATTAAGTCGACTTTATGGGGCTATGGATCACATTCGTCAGCGTTTTGGTGACCGTTCTGTATTACGCGCTGTAAGTCTTGGTGCTAAAACTATAGGTAGGACGAACCCGTTCAATGGAGAACCTCCGCCACTATTAGCCAACAGACACCGGTAAAAAAGTAACTTAATATTCCTCTCGCATATGTGTGGTAGATACGTAAATATCAGTAAGGTTAAGGCCGTTGAGAAGCGATTTAGTGCTATTGTAGAACGCCCAGAATTATTTATGCCCAATACAAACATTGGCATAGGAGCAAAAGCGCTTGTAATTACTCAGGAACGATCTGATTTAATAAAGCATTATCAGTTTGGATTTACACCTTACTGGGCCAAGAAACCATTCCATTTATTCAACGCCAGAGCAGAAGGAGATCACAACAAAGAGAACGAAACTTCATATTCCGGGGCTAAAGGTATTACTAGTAAGCCTGCTTTTCGTCAAAGTATACGCTCAAAACGTTGTCTTGTATTAGCCGATGCTTTTATTGAAGGTCCAAAAGTGGAGCGACTCTCCAAACCCTATGTAATCTATAAAAAGGATGGAAGTCCGTTTGCTTTTGCAGGTATTTATGATACATGGATAAATCCCGATACAGGGGAAACCATTGACTCCTTTGCAATCATTACCACCGTAAGCAACAAGATTACTGCTGCCATTTCTCATCATCGCTCACCCGTTATACTTCATGAAGAAGACGAGAGTATTTGGCTTGATTCAAATACACCACTAGCAGAAGTAACAGATATTCTACAGCCTTATCCAGCAGAGGAACTTAATGCCTATCCTATTTCCTCTGCGATTAAGAACCCGCGCAGTAACGGTGCGGAGCTATTAAAGCCTATAGGTCAGCGGATTATCCCTGAATACGACTATGAAATTTATTCCCATCTAAGCTTGCAGGGAATGGGAATGACTCAAGCACGTCAACGCAAATTAGATTTAGGTTTTTAACGACTACTCAGGAAGTATAAATGCTAATAAATACGCACAGTTATTACAGTTTGCGTTATGGAGTAGTGTCGCCAAAAGATTGGCTGAGCTTCTTTAAAGCTCAGCCTTGGACACATATGGCATTGACGGATATCAACAATACGTCTGCATGCATGACCGCCTTGTACTTACTTAAAAACGAGCCTAATAAGAGTGCTGTTATTGGCGTTGATTTTAGAAACGGTATCCAACAAAAATATGTGGTGCTAGCAAAAAACTGGGAGGGGTTCAAGCAAATCAATGACCATCTTTCTTGGCACTTAGCACATAAGGTTAAATTTTCTAATAGAGCACCTGTTAAACGTTTAATAGACACTTGGATTATTTACAAGTACCACGAAGAATTAGATATTAATTCATTGAAAAGCAATGAGTTAATTGGGATTGGTCCTGAGCTCATTGATTCGCTTCACATACATAAGACCCGGATGTACGAACATAAGTTAGTGGCAATGCCTACGGCTTCTTTTAGAGGAAAACGAGATTTTAACGCGCATAGGCTCCTACGAGCTATTGACGAAAACACATTGCTCAGCAAGCTCTCTAAGGATAAAGAAGCTCCCCAAACAGAGTTATATCTAAATGATGAACAGTTAGTCAAGAGTTACAGTAAATATCCCCATCTGCTTCGCAATGCACTGCAGATTATGGAGTCCTGTAATGTTCAGCTTCCTGAAGACCCTGCATTGAATTTACAGACCTATACTGGCTTACGCGAAAAAGACATCAAACTACTGAGGAAACTCTGTGATGACGGCCTTTCTTATAGGTATCCACAAGCGGACTTCAAAGTCCGAGATCGAATTGAAAAAGAATTACAACTCATTGAGAAAAAAAACTTTGTATCCTATTTTCTGATTAATTGGGATATCGTTAATTATGCTCAAAAGCGCGGGTATTTCTACGTAGGGCGGGGGAGTGGAGCTAATTCAATAGTAGCCTATCTTCTCAAGATTACGGATGTTGATCCGATTGAGCTGGACCTTTACTTTGAGCGCTTCATTAATCTTTACCGTACTTCACCACCAGATTTTGATTTGGATTTCTCTTGGCGCGATCGTGATGACGTTACTCAATACATCTTTAAGCGTTTTCCGAATACCGCATTATTAGCTACTTATAATACTTTTCAGTATAAGGCTGTCGTTCGTGAATTAGGAAAAGTTTTTGGCCTTCCGAAACACGAAATAGATAAGCTCAGTCAAGGCGAATTCAATGGCGGGAATTTGGATCATTTGGCACATTTAGTATTACGCTACAGTACGTACATACAGGGATTCCCTAGTCATTTAAGTATTCATGCAGGAGGTATATTAATAGCCGACCAAAGTATCCATTACCGGACAGCTACATTTATACCTCCCAAAGGGTTTCCAACTACTCAATTTGACATGGTAGTTGCAGAAGATATAGGTCTGCATAAATTCGATATTCTAAGTCAACGGGGATTGAGTAAAATTCAAGATGCCTTGGCATTAGTTCGCTTAAATAATGGAACTAGGAATCTTTTTGACATTCGTGATTTACAACGTTTTAAAGAGGATGAAAAAGTCAAAGAGCTATTGCGCAATGGAAAGACTATAGGGTGTTTCTATGTAGAGTCGCCCGCAATGCGAATGTTACTCACCAAACTACGAGTAGACACTTATCTAGGTCTTGTTGCGGCAAGTTCAATAATTCGCCCAGGGGTTAGTAATAGCGGTATGATGCGTGAATACATACTTCGATTTACAGACCCTTCTAAGCGTAATGATGCACATCCGGTCATGTTAGAAATCATGCCAGATACTTTTGGTGTAATGGTTTACCAGGAAGATGTCATCAAAGTAGCACACTATTTTGCTGGACTGACGCTGGGCGAAGCAGATGTTTTACGCCGTGGCATGTCTGGAAAATTCAGGTCTAGGGACGAGTTTAAAAGGGTTGAAAATCAATATTTTGAGAATTGTAAGGAGCGAGGGTATACCGATGAATTGGCCCGTGAAATTTGGCGTCAAATTGAGAGTTTTGCGGGCTATGCATTTGCCAAGGGGCACAGTGCTTCTTATGCTGTAGAGAGTTATCAAAGTTTGTACTTGAAAGCACATTATCCTCTAGAATATATGGTTGCGACTATTAACAACTTTGGCGGCTTTTATAAAACAGAATTTTATGTGCATGAAGCCCGCAAAAACGGAGGCCTTATAGAAGAACCATGCGTACAGCAGGGGGATTATCCTACGGTCATTGTGAATAAGAAGATTTATCTAGGGTTTGTCTTGTTGTACGGTTTAGATCAAAACGTAGGAATGCAAATCGCTAAGGAACGCCAGGATGGAGGTTTGTTCAAAGATTTAGCAGATTTCATTACTCGGGTTCCTGCGGGTATTGAACAAGTCAGTTTACTTATTCGCATAGGTGCTTTTCGATTTACTGGAATCGCTAAACAAACCCTGCTTTGGGAAGCGCATCACATGCTAAAAGGACGTACTGCCAAAGATTTTGTCACTATGGTCCCGAGTCTTTTTAAGGATACTGCGCAGCAAACTCATGATTATAAGGTGCCATTGTTAATGCAGAGTAAGCAAGAAGAAGCATTTGATCAAATTGAATTATTAGGGTTTCCATTGTGTAATCCGTTTGAATTAGCTGATGAGCCTTTAATAAATGGAACTACTGCGAAGGAATTATCGTCTAAGCTCGGGCATTTCATTATAGCTTATGGCTATCTGGTAACTGTTAAGAATACTAAGACAGCAAAAGGTGAACGTATGAATTTTGCCACGTTCTTGGACCAAAATGGCGATTATCTGGACAGCGTTCATTTTCCAATTATTGCACAGCAATTTCCATTTCAAGGCAAAGGACTTTATAAACTACAAGGACGGGTTGCTGAGGAATTTGGTTTTTTTAGTGTAGAAGCTTCTGCACTTTATAAAGTCGCTATGATTCCGGATCCACGATATGAAGATACTATGGCGCATCCCAAGGATAACTACAGTAAAACACGCAGAACAAGGAAAAAGGGGAATCCATCAGGTAAATAGTCTTTTAAATAAATATAATTTAACATAATGTATATTATAATTCATATCATAACAATAAAAAACCCCGGTAGTATTACCAGGGCTTCTTTAAAATGCTTTGAGACTTTACTTTAATAATTCACTCATTTCCATTGATTTTTCATAGTCGCCAACTTTACGGTAAACCTCTGCTAAAGCCCGAACGATATCTAAATCATCCTTATTCATTTCACGAGCGCTTTCAAAATAACCTAAGCTTTCCTCAAAAACTCCTTTTTGCTTCTTCTTGAGCGCCTCATATTTCCTGCTTTCGCTTAAACTCAAAGAATTCATCTGTTCAGTAATCTTATTGGCCCTGTCAATGTAAACCAATCCACACATGTACATGGCATCACTATTCTCTGGATCCAGCTCAACGGCAGCTTTATACTCTACTAAAGCTGCATCTAAATCTTTCAATTCAGTTTGAAGAATATTTCCTTTAACAAAGTGATAAATACCCTTATCTGGATTCTTTGCTATAGCTTCATCAAGGTTAGCCAAGGCTCCTTTGTAATCCTTCTTATCCAAATACGCTTGTAATTGAATATCCAATAAATCCTTGTTCTCTGGATATAAGTTTCTGGCTTCAGCAAGCGTAGATTCATACATTTCTGCATCTTCCATCTTCTTGTACGCATTAATCAAGCTGATGTAGACGCTAGGACGAACATCTTCTCCTATTACAGGATCCGAAGCTAAACCTAACTCAATCTCCTTCTCCATTGCACTCTTATTTGGATACCCCTTTGGTTGTCCCGAAGCTAGGAATGTAGCGGTAAACGTGATGCCGGTATATCCTAAGTCCAAACAGGTGCGAAATGAATTAATGCTCGCCTCCTGATCACCAGACATCCCAGCTATGATTCCAGCATTAAATAATAGACCCGTATCTAATTCCGCAAAATCCCCTAGCAACTCATTCTTCTTAAAGTCAAAAGCTGCCATATAACCATTGTATGATGCTGCATAATCCTCTGCGTCATAGGAAGCACCTGCATCTACTAGATAATTGTAAGCGATCATAGGAACCTCGCGCAATGCATCTTCTGAATAACGAGGCTTCTTTAATGTGCTTTCGTATTTCAATAAATCTAAAATACACTCTGCTGCAATCTCATTAGCGTTATCAGACAATGCTTTGATATCAGCGTCTGGTGATCCAGCGATCTTCGCATAGATTAAAGCACGGTTATAGTAATACTTGGTTAAGATTTTCTCTTTAATCTCAGATTGGTTCTTAGTTTCAATAATTGCAGCGGCTTCGTCAATAAAACCTTTTGCTTCTACAATTTCATTACCTCTCAATGCAATAATTGCACTTGTTACTTTTGGTGCTTCCTGAGCATGCGCGCTCAAAACTGCAAAAGTCAACAATCCAAATAGTAATTTTTTCATTCTTTTTACTTACTTAATTCTGTGTTACAAATGTACTTCAATAGTAACTTTTGCAAACACTACGCCATTTTAAATTTATTCTTCTGAACTCGAGTTTTCATTGTTTAATTCAGTAGAATCATTAACTCCTTCAACACTTTCGTCTGTTTCCTCATCTTCTTCAGATGCAGGTACTTTGGCTATGGAGGCGATTTCATCTTCTTTACGAAGGCTAATTAAACGTACTCCTTGAGTAGCACGTCCCATGACACGAAGGGTATCTACTCCCATTCTAATCATTGTACCCTTTTTCGTAATAATCATTAAATCATCTTCATCAGTAACTGCCTTAAGACTGACTAGTTCTCCTGTTTTTTCTGTTACCGTGATTGTTTTTACTCCTTTACCACCGCGGTTAGTAATACGGTAATCCTCAAGTGCGGAACGCTTACCGTATCCTTTCTCACTAACTACCATGATATCAAATCCATCGCCTTCCTTGACTACGACCATTCCCACAACTTCATCATTCTCTGAATCCACTGTAATGGCTCTTACACCCGAGGCATTTCTGCCCATTGACCGCACTTTACTTTCTGGGAAACGTATGGCTTTACCGCTTCTAACGGCCATCATAATATCCTGTTCTCCATTAGTCAACTTGGCCTCAAGCAAAGTATCCCCTTCTCGGATAGTTATGGCATTGATTCCATTAACACGAGGACGGCTATATGCTTCCAGAGATGTTTTCTTGATAATACCATACTTGGTACACATCACAATAAAGTGATTGTTAATGTACTCTTCATCTTTTAGGTTTAATACATTAATAAATGCAAGCACCTTATCATCTTGAGGAATATTAATCAAGTTTTGAATAGCCCTACCCTTGCTTTGTCTTGTGCCTTCTGGTATTTCGAACACGCGCATCCAAAAGCATCTTCCTAATTCTGTAAAGAAGAGCATGTATTGGTGGTTGGTAGCAACAAAAACATTCTCAATAAAATCTTTATCTCTTGTACTTGCAGCTTTGGAGCCTACTCCTCCTCTGTTCTGCTTTCTGTATTCGGAGAGCGCCGTACGCTTGATATAACCAGCATGTGAAATCGTAACGACCACCTCTGTATCAGGTATCATGTCTTCAATGCTCACATCGCCGCCGGCATATTCTATATCCGTTCTGCGCTCATCACCATACTTCTCTTTGACTTCAAGTAATTCATCCTTGATGATTTGCATTCGCAAAGTCTTATCTGAAAGAATACTTTTTAGGTAGTCTATGGTTTTCATCAATTCTTCATACTCTGCCTTGATTTTATCTCTTTCAAGACCGGTGAGTTTTTGAAGACGCATGTCTAAGATGGCTTTTGCCTGAATCTCACTTAGTTTAAATTCAGACATTAAACCAGTTCGTGCTTCATCTGGTGTTGCAGAAGCCCTAATTAATTTAATTACCGCATCTAAATGATCTATTGCAATAAGCAAACCTTCTAGAACATGTGCGCGTTTCTCAGCCTGTCGCAACTCATATTCCGTACGTCGCACAACAACTTCATGTCTGTGTGCAACGAAATGTTTAATCATGTCCTTCAAGTTCAATAACTCAGGACGACCATTGACTAGTGCAATGTTATTCACTGAGAATGAGCTTTGAAGCTGGGTATACTTGAATAATTTATTCAAAACAACATTCGGTACAGCATCTCTTTTTAACACATAAACAATGCGCATACCGTTTCTATCGCTTTCATCCCGAATGTCAGAGATTCCTTCAATTTTTTTGTCGTTGACTAAATCAGCAGTCTTTTTGATCATATCAGCCTTATTCACCTGATATGGAATTTCTGTTACAATAATGCACTCGCGATCTCTAACCTCCTCTATTCGAGCTTTTGCACGAAGGACTATACGTCCGCGTCCGGTATGAAATGCGTCACGGACCCCTTCATAGCCGTATATGGTTCCTCCAGTAGGGAAATCAGGAGCGCTTATGTGTTGCATTAAACCATCAATCTCAATGGAATCATCTTCGATATAGGCATTAATTGCATTTATACTTTCAGTTAAGTTATGAGGCGGCATATTTGTAGCCATACCCACAGCAATTCCGGATGCCCCGTTAACCAATAAGCCCGGTATTCTAGTGGGTAATACGGTAGGCTCTTTCAGAGAATCGTCAAAATTTAATTGCCACTCAACGGTATCCTTATCAATATCAGATAACATTTCCTCGGCAATCTTGCGCATTCGAACCTCTGTATACCTCATTGCAGCAGGACTGTCACCATCTATGGAGCCAAAATTCCCCTGTCCGTCAACAAGCATATAACGCAAAGACCAATCCTGAGCCATACGCACCATGGTGTCGTATACTGAACTATCTCCATGAGGATGATACTTCCCAAGAACATCACCAACTACCCTAGCGGACTTCTTGTACGATTTTGTACTCGTAACTCCCATATCGTGCATACCGTATAAAACCCGGCGATGCACAGGTTTTAAACCATCGCGAACGTCTGGTAAGGCACGTGATACGATAACCGACATCGAATAATCGATGTAGGAGCTCTTCATCTGCTCTTCAATATTTACGGGAATAATTCTTTCTCCCTGCGCCATATTGTCAGTTTTTTAATGGGGATAACCCCGGTTTTTACGTAATTTTCAAATATAGCTTTTAGCCATCTGTGCACAGAGATTATAAAGGATACAGTTCACTCATTTATCCACATTTTAATGTTAACAAACCACTCACATGGTGGCAATGATGGCAGTAGAAATCTATTTAGATTAGATAAATGATGTAGGTGGCATGTTTTATGTTCACATGGTAGTTACAAATACCTCAAACTATGGAAGAAAATTTTAGCCCAAGAGTACGCGATGTAATCACTTACAGTAAGGAAGAAGCTTTGCGTCTTGGCCACGACTATATAGGTACGGAACATTTACTTCTCGGAATTTTAAGAGACGGAGAAGGCATTGCTGTTGCCATATTGAAAGATTTAGGTCTTGATCTAAGTAATGTTAGAAACAAAATAGAGGGCATTGCCGCTCCATACGCAACAAATACTCCTGGTTCAGGAAAGAATTTACCCTTGACTCGTCAAGCAGAAAAGGCACTAAAAACCACATTTTTAGAAGCGAAATTGTTTCAAAGCCCAGTGATTAGAACACCGCATTTACTGCTGTGTATATTGCGTAATGACAATGACCCAATAAGTGCCGTTATGGCGCAAATGGGAGCATCCTATGACGCCGTTAAAAGTGAATACCAAAACAGCCACCTTGAAAATGAACTTCCCTCCTCCTCTACGCCACAATCGTCCATGGATTATGATGATAGTGATGATATGGAAGAAAGTTCTTCATCTAGGAAGAGTTCTTCTAGCAGCGCATCTGGTCGTAAAGAGAAGTCAAAAACTCCAGTATTAGATAATTTCGGAAAAGACCTTACTAAAGCTGCAGAGCAAAACAGGTTAGACCCTGTTGTGGGAAGGTCAAAGGAGATTGAAAGAGTAAGTCAAATCTTAAGTCGTCGTAAAAAGAATAATCCATTATTAATTGGAGAACCTGGGGTAGGTAAAAGTGCGATTGCTGAAGGTTTAGCCCTACGCATTGTCAATAAAGAAGTGAGTAGAGTTTTATTTGACAAACGCGTGGTCAGCTTGGACCTAGCTTCCCTTGTAGCTGGAACTAAATATAGAGGTCAATTTGAAGAGCGTATGAAAGCGCTCATGAATGAGTTGGAAAAAAATGACGATATCATCCTTTTTATTGATGAGCTTCATACTATAGTGGGTGCAGGTGGAGCAACCGGTTCACTAGATGCGTCAAACATGTTTAAACCTGCCCTTGCAAGAGGGGAAATACAGTGTATAGGGGCCACCACACTTGATGAGTATCGTCAGTTTATTGAGAAAGACGGCGCTCTTGAACGTCGTTTTCAAAAAGTTACCGTGGATCCAACTTCACCTGAGGAAACCATTCAAATATTAAACAACATCAAGGATAAGTACGAAGATCATCACAATGTTCTTTATACTGAAGCTGCCATAGAAGCTTGTGTCAAATTAACACAACGTTATATCGCGGATAGGTTTTTACCAGATAAGGCTATAGATGCATTAGATGAAGCAGGATCTCGTGTTCACATCACTAATATTGAAGTTCCAGAAAGTATTAAGGAATTGGAGCTTGAGCTTGAGCATATCATGCAAGAGAAAGTTCGGGTGGTAAAATCCCAACGGTATGAGGAAGCCGCCAAACTTAGAGATGATGAGAAAAAAATTCAGGCTAAACTAGAAACTGCAAAGAGGGCTTGGGAAGACAGCATTAAGCTCAACAAGAAGTTAGTTGATGAAGAGCAAGTTGCAGAAGTAGTAGCCATGATGACTGGTGTTCCGGTACAGCGAGTGGCAGCGCAAGAAATGGACCGATTGGCTGAAATGGAATCTACTCTTAAGTCAAGGGTAATAGGCCAAGACGAAGCCGTTAAGAAAATAGTAAGAGCTATACAACGCAATAGAGCGGGACTTAAAGACCCCAAGAAACCTATAGGTTCATTTATTTTCTTAGGTCCTACCGGAGTTGGGAAAACCCAATTGGCCAAAAAGTTGACGGAATTATTATTCGATAATGAAGAGAATATGATTCGTATAGATATGAGTGAATACATGGAAAAATTTGCCATATCTAGACTTGTTGGCGCCCCTCCGGGATACGTTGGCTATGAAGAAGGTGGTCAATTAACTGAGCGGGTTCGCAGAAAGCCCTATTCAGTCATATTATTAGATGAAATTGAAAAGGCACACCCAGATGTTTTCAATCTGCTCTTGCAGGCCTTGGACGACGGTCAAATAACAGATAGTTTGGGTAGAAAGGTGGATTTTAAAAACACCATAATCATAATGACTTCTAATCTGGGATCACGTCAACTGAAAGATTTTGGAACCGGTGTTGGATTTGGCACTACAGCTAGGGATAAAGGCAAGGAAGATCTTGAAAAAGGAGTTATTCAAAGCGCCTTGAAAAAAGCATTTGCTCCCGAATTTTTAAATCGAATTGATGATGTTGTCTTGTTTAACTCTTTAAAGCGTGAAGATATTCACCTGATTATTGACATTGAGCTCCAAGGTTTATTTGAACGCGTGAGAGAATTAGGTTATACTATCAATCTTAGCGATAAAGCTAAAGACTTCATTGCAGACGAAGGATTTGATGAAGCATTTGGCGCCCGTCCTTTAGCGCGAGCTTTACAAAAATTAATTGAAGACCCTCTTGCGGAACGCATCATTGGTAAGCAATTAACAGAAGGTGATGAAGTCATCATTGAACTTAGAGATAAAGAACTCACGTTTGAAATAGTCAAAGGAGAAATTGAACCCACTGCTGAAGTGGAGGCGCTACCGGAGAAAACAGAAGAGAATGCAGATGATGAATCTTAGATTTCAATCACTTTGTTGGGTCGTTGCTCCATAAGTTTTTGACCGATTGAATTTAATATGGGTGAGGGTTGTATGTTAATAAAGTGCTTCCTCACCCATTCTTTTTGATGTAAAAAATCATCTTCAATATATATTCCTGTCAGATTTCCGTTTTCTATAAATACGGCTCCTCCCTCATCAAGTGCTACAATCCAAGATCTCTGTAGGGATTGTTTTAGATTCTTTAGAACTTCTAAATCATCTGTATGATTGCTATTAACCTCTTCTAAAAAATTGGCCAACCAAGTCTGTCCGCTTTGATAGGTTCCAAACTTCCTTAAAGCGCCATTGCCGATTGCCTTTTGAATCACCCATTTAACTTCGCCTTTACCATTTTCATAGGCGTATAATCCAAATTTCAAGGATTGTTTCTTTTGGGATTTGTTGAGCGTTGGCCAATGCTCTCTGATTTTATGGTCTTCTAAAATGAGTGCCAATATTTCATTTGGAAGAATGGTGTATTCTAAAAAATGACACTCTTTCATCAAGCGATGGTATTTAGCGGATTCCTTTTGAGTAGAAAAGTGTTGAGTAACACGTTTTTTGATATTGTTAGCTTTCCCAATGTAGAGCGACTTACCCCGTGCATCATTAAATTCATATATGCCATATGCTTTGGGCAAATTATCATATTGCTCTCGCGGTAAATTGTCAGGAATCTGAATACGTTGAAGTAATCCTGTTTTTGGGTTGTGAAGCATCTTTTGATCGTAATCACCATGAAGGCAATGAATCAATACCTCTGCTGCGCAGAGCGCATCACTCAACGCTCTGTGAGGGTTATTGTTGGATACCTGAAGCTCCCGAGCAAGATTAGCTAAAGAATAGCGTCCTATTTCTGGAAATACCTTTCGCGCATATTTAATTGTACAAAGTTTATCCATTCTCCAAGCCACCTCACATTCTCTAAAGGCGCGTTCTATGAATGAATAATCAAAGTTGACGCTATGGGCCACGAAGACATCGCCTTCAAGTTGTTTTTGCAATAATGGAATTAAACTTTGAAACTTAGGAGCATGTTCAACCATCTCATCACTGATTCCTGTCAATGCTTGAATATTATTTGGAATGGAGGAATCCGGTTTAACTAAAGAAGACCACTGATGAACAATCTTTTTGTTTTGTACATGCACAATACCAATCTCTGTAATATCATTTCCTGAAGGCCTACCTCCTGTTGTTTCTATATCTACGACCACAAATTTCACTCAGGTAAAATAGCCAATAGGTGCCTTCTCTCACAGTCTATTATGCTATATTTATCCTCATGGAATTACTTATCTGGATCTTGTTGATACTTGGCTTAGTCGGCGCACTTGTACCAGTGATTCCTGGACCAATAATTTCTTCTTTAGGCTTAGTGCTTGCTCTCATTTATAAGGATATTGACGGTTTACTAATCTATTTTTTAATTGCAGGTGGTTTTGTAATTTTTTGTTTGGACCTAATTCTTCCATCTGTGATTACCAAAAAATCTGGTGGATCAAAACGTGCTGCGACTGGGGCCTTAATAGGTATGCTGCTATCTATTTTTACTGGACCAGGACTCGTATTAGGTGCTTTTATAGGCGCTTTTATAGGTGAATTTTCAGTAACTCAGAATATAAGCAGAAGTGCTCATGCAAGCCTAAATGCAGTTATAGGAGTCTTCAGCGGGATACTGGTCAAAGCTATTTTTGCGCTCTCTGTTTTAATCGCGTATGCAACATGGATATATCTATGAAGATTAAAATAGGACAGCAGGAACTCGAATATCCGAAGCTTAGAATTGAATCGGGAGTAACCCTTTGCACGGGGATATCTGGTTCAGGTAAGACTACCCTTCTTAAAGCGCTGCATGGGCTTTTATGGAACGAGTCATGCGCTACTTTGGTGGATAATCGTACCACTTCACTTATGCCACAACAAGAAGTATGGATTCCTTATTTGTCCTTGAAAGACCAACTGAATCTATTTGGAGGCAAACAAGCCATTGATTTGGCCCAACGGCTGAAGCTGAATATGCATCTGTTGAAGTATCCTGATGAATTGAGTGTTGGACAATTGCAAAGGTTTTCGCTCGCTCTTACATTGAGCAATTGTAGTAATCTAGTTTTACTTGACGAACCGACTAGCGCCTTAGATGACGATTTAGCTAATATTGTATTTCAACTAATTGAGGAATATGTTTCTACAAAAAAAGCAATCTCTATAATAGCAGTGACACATGATGTAAGAATGAAAAACCATTTTTACCAAGCCAATTCATGGGATTTATGAAGAATACACTCATCATATGGCGCGGGCAGTTAAGAGCAAAAGGCATTCAATATCTCATGCTTATTTTTCTCTCTATTTTAGTTTGTGTTGGTTTTTACGGTGCGCGTATTACAGAGGCATATGTTTTTAAAAAATGGACAGAAAGCGCTCAATATGTAGATGTCATAGTAGGTAGAAAGGGCTCACCACTTCAAATCGTCGCTAACACCTTATTTAGGCTAGAAAATCCTACTGGTAATATATCGGGTGGTACCGTGGACTTTTGGAAAAGTCATCCAATGACAGCATCATCTTGTCCCATTTCTTTAGGAGATAACATCATGGGGTATCCATTGGTAGGAACATCTGATAAATACTACGATTGGATGAACGTAGAACTTGTAAAAGGAACTTTGCCCATTAGTCAGGAAGATATTGTACTAGATGTCAAATTAGCGAATGCCTTGTCCTTGCAGATTGGTGATACTCTAAACTCCTCCCACGGAGCAAGTACTGGAGAAACACATAATCACCACTTACAAATTACAGGGCTAATTCGAGCTGAAAGAACCGCAGATCAAACGTGTTTTTTTACGACTGTTGACGCTTATTACGGCATGCATGGTACAAAGCATTCAAAAGACATAACCTCATTAATGCTTCGATTAAAAAGTAAATCTGCTTTAGTAATGTTGCCCCGTGTTTTTGATAACCGACCAGACGAACAAGGGGCTTTTCCTGTGTTTATTTTTGCTCAACTCCAAAAGCAATGGACTCCTGTCCTCGAAGATCTTGAGAATTATAGTATTATTATTCCTACAGGACTGCTCTTCATGTTTTGCCTAGTACTGCTTTACCTAGGAAATACTGAGCGGACAACCAAGCGCTTTATGATGATTCAAAAAGTCAGTTCCTCCAATATTTTATTCTACTGCCATGGTCTAGCTATAATTATGGTTTTTCTTGGGTCATTGATAAGTTACACGATACTTAAGAGCGCTTTTACGTTTTATATCCATCATGAAAACGGACTTGTACTTATTCCAATTGGTTTATCTATAGGTTTGTACAGTATCCTATCAAAACGCAGATGAAAAAGTTCCTAGTTCTTTCATTGGTCTTATGTAATCTTGCAGGCAAAGCTCAGGAAGTTCTTCCATGGGAACTCTTGGCAGTCCCCTATTCCACCACCCCAGACGGGCTCTATGAACCCCAATTTCCGAGTTGGCTTGACAAATACCAAAACCAGGAAATAGTCATACAAGGTTACTTGGTACCTGTAGATGTAGAAGGCAATCAATACGCTCTTTCTCGTTATGCATTTTCATCTTGCTTCTTTTGCGGTAATGCGGAGCCCAATACAGTTGTGGAATTAGTTTTCAAGGAGCGTCCAGACAATTTAATCACGGACCAGTTCGTAGTGGTAAAAGGAATTCTTATGTTCAATTCCAATGATCCTTTTCGGTTGTTCTTTATTCTTCAACAAGTTGAATTTGCAGGATGAGAGTAGCCTTATACGTATTGTTTGTTTTGACTAGTGCTCCTTCTGTTGCTCAGCAGCGGGTTAGATGGAGTTCATTTGAGCGGTTACAATTTGAAGAGGTTTTTGATAAAGAGTCTTCCATGTGGATGCAAGTCCCTAAGTGGACAGACAAGGACAGACAATTAGATGGTAAACTAGTAGAAATCACCGGTTATGTGATTGCATTAGATGTTTTGAGTGATGAATACGCACTGAGCGCCTTTCCATTTGCGAGTTGTTTTTTCTGTGGTGCTGCGGGTCCAGAAAGCGTAATGGAGCTTAAACTAAAAAATAAGGTGAAATACTTAACGGATGAAGTACATACCTTTCAAGGAATATTAAAGTTAAATGAAGGTGCATATACCTTTCCTCTTACGCTACAGAATGCTAAATCCTTAGGTGAACCATGAAATTCATTAAACTATTTGGCATATTCGTTCTAACCTTGGTGTTATTGTATGTAGTTGGTCCTTCACCTGAAACTCCTGAATATTCAAACGAATTACCAATTATTGGCACCCCTTTAGCAGATATTGAAGATTCTTTAGTGTTGTTTGAATCTGAAAACAATGTTGAATCTTGTGCTTTTACTGAAATCCAATGGGCAGATAGTATAAGGCAAACAGAATACGTCTTTCTTTATTTACATGGATTTAGTGCCACTAAACACGAAGGAGACTCTCTACGTTACCTGCTGCCGAAACGTTACGGCATGAATGCAGTATACAATCGCATGGCTGGTCACGGTATAATGGAACCGGATACAATTAAGCTAATAGGCTTCACAGCGCAAAGAACTTGGGATAAATCCCTCTATGATTTTCAATTGGCAAAGAAACTAGGCAAGAAGATTATTATTGGCTCTTGTTCAACAGGATCACCGATAGCCTTACGATTAGCAGCAATGTTTCCAGAAGATATTGCAGGAATTGTGAACTATAGTCCCAATATGGGTTTGCCCGACCCCACTACTCCATTGCTAAATGGTCCCTGGGGATTTGAATTGGTTCAACTGATGTTTGGTGAATCATATAGAACGGTGCCGCCAAGAGAAGACCAATTGATACTTCCGTGCAAGGCTGAAATCTACACTTGGAAAAGTGTCATTCAGATGCAACACTTAATCGAAACTATTGTGGATCGTAAATTATTGGGTTCTATTCAAGTTCCTGTAATGAACATGGTTTGGTATGAGGATGAAGCAAATCAGGATTTCGTAATAGATGTGGAAAAGGCCAAGTTGATGCACCAGCAACTAGGAACAACGAATAAGTTCTGGGTTGAGACTTCTGCTCGTGAACACGTGGTTCAGAATTATTTACTCTCGTCCGACTTGGACAATGTTTATGAACATAGTTATAAGTTTATTGAAAGGTGTTTGAAGTAGTTGAATTCACAAGACCAAACTTGCTTTGGGGCTTGACCTTAATAATCATCCCCGTTTGGATTCATTTCTTTGGATTGAGACCAAGACAAACCAAAAGTATTCCATCATTAATTTGGTTAAAATCTGTTAACCCCTCAAAAAGAAGACGCAGGAAGGTTAAAGACTGGATTGTCCTACTGCTGAGAATTGCTGCTATTACTTTGGTAGTTATTTCATTAGCAAATCCAACATCAAAAGTAAAAACCTTTAAAATTCAAATAGATAATACCTACGCTGGGTGGACTCTAAAAGAGCAATGGCTCAAACCAATGATAGCTGAATTGCCAGGGGGTTCCTATCTACTCTATGACAGAAGTGGTATATCCTTAGGTGAATATTCACGCGAGGCATGCTGGACTATTTGTGAAAGCTTAGCACCTTCTAGTGCTACATTCAATAAGGTTGAAGAAGCTAAGACACTAAGCTACGGTTATAATCCTCTTGATACTTCGATGGCTGCAGTGATTCCGGAGCGTTTAAAAACCACTAATGTCCTTATCTCTCATTCCATTAATGAATTAGGTACTAGAATAATAAGTGTGCCTGAACCGTGTAATTTTAAATTGTATAACGACACCGCACTGATTGATTTAACCCTTGCGAGTTCTTATGATATTGGAGAAGATGAATTAAGGTGGGGTGATAGTTTAACGCTAGTAGTTGAATCAGATACTATAGTTGAGGACAATGTTTTTATATGGAAAAGACGAAAGGAATCGAAGCGACTCATTATTCATCAGAACGATTCTAAATTTTTCAATGAATTTCTGCAACCGAGTGATTCTGTTGTAACCTATGATTCTGGTTTAGAATATGATTTAAGCTTATTCAGTGCGGTTGTGCTTATAGGTCTTGATTTTATGCCCTCTTTCCTATCTGAATATTCTGGCAAAACACTGTCATTTAAGGATGCATCTAGGTTTAAAGAACCCAATTGGACTTATGGAATTCCGGAATTAAATCATCTTTTTTATCAGTCATACTTTATTGGCCCTTCTATTCAAAATGCTTGGCCTGAGGTCAAAGAATATGATACATTAATTACTAAAGAAGGAATTCTACTAAGAAAAGAGAATGGAGTAATCGCTGTATTGGATGATAATGTTTATGAGCAAAGATTCATGCCTAAAGATTGGGGTCACCCTTATTATTTGGCTTTGCGAAAATGGTCCAATAATCAGGAAGTTGAATTTATTCATTCAGAATTTCTAGGAACAGACTCTTATGACGCCAATAAAAAGTTAAAAGACATCTCCTTATTCAGTCCTGATATGAGCAATAAATCATTGAATTTTCGCAACTCTTTGTCCAATGAAAAAGTGTACTTAATCTTGGCTTTGTTTTGCGTCTTATTTGCACTTATTTTTGTCAAAACATAAAGTCGATGAAGCTTCTTTTCAAAAATGCATTAATCGTTGATACAAATAGCCCTTATAATGGGAAGCAGTTAGATGTATTAATACACGATGATCGAATTGAAGCCATAGGAAATTTACCAGAAACCAAAGTTGATCAAATAGTCCATTTAAATGGAGACGTTTTAACCACTGGATTTGCAGAACTTCACTCTGATCTTGGCGAACCGGGAAATGAGGAAAGTGAAAATTTAATCTCAGGATCTGCAGCGGCAGCAGCTGGAGGATTCACAGCGGTTGGAGTAGTAAGCAATGGATCGCCCCATATAGATAGTAAAACAGGTGTTGAATTTATCCTTAACAAGTCTGAAAGCTTGCCTATACATCTTGTTCCTGTCAGCACCCTTTCTAAAGGGAAATCTGGTGAAGAATTGAGTGAGATGTACGAAATGAACCAATTAGGTGTTGGGATTTTTGGAGATTATAAGCAAGGCGTGAACAATGCGAATCTTTTGAAACTCGGTTTGCTTTATGCAAAGCCATTTGGTAGAATCATGGTTCATCCTGAAAATCATAAATTAACTGGTGGTGGTATGATGCACGAAGGTGCCGTTTCAACCTACATAGGACTAAAAGGAGCTCCGGTTATAGCAGAAACTACTCAGATACAGCGAGACTTAGCCATCTTAGAATATACGGAAGGTGCATTACACATTGCCTCTGTGAGCACGATTGATGGAGTGAAAGCTATTCGCGAAGCCAAGTCTAAAGGCCTAAATGTTTCCGCTAGCGTTAATATTAGTCATCTGGTGTTTACAGATGACGATTTAAAAAACTATGGAACAGATTTCAAAGTGAATCCTCCTCTAAGGACGTCTAATGACTGTGCCGCGTTAAGAGAGGCTGTTTTAGACGGCACTATTGATTGTATAGCAGTAGATCACCTTCCAAAGGATATTGAACAAAAACAATGCGAATTTGATAATGCTGCGTTTGGAATGGCAGGATTTGAAGGCGCAGTAAGCGCTTTGTTAGCTGACTTTGAATTGGATACTGAAATCTTGCAGGAAAGATTAAGTACAACACCAAGGAGATTATTAGGCTTACCAAATATTTCTATAGTTGAAGGCCAAATAGCGGAATTTACCATTCTCACTAAGGAAACAAATCCACTAGTGGGAATGGCGTCAAAATCATTTAACAATCCATTTAAGTTAATGGACTTAAACAATTGTATTAGAGGTGTTTTTGTGAAAGGAGACTACTTAAGTTTACAATCTTAAGAGAATTTAATCTCCAATCCGTCATAAGCTAAATTCATTTCCTTTGGAAGTTGCTTCTCAACAGTCTCATGTGTTCCCATGTGATGGCTCATATGAATGAAATACGTTTGTTTTGCACCAATTTTTTTTGCTTGTAAAAGAGCTTGTTCTAGAGTAAAATGACTGAAATGTTCACGGTGATGAAGTGCATCCAGGATCAGCACGTCTAAATCTTTGAGCAATGCTATTGATTCATCGGGTATCAAATTCGTATCCGTTAAATAGGCCATTCCACCTATCCGATAGCCTAGAATGGGTAATTGGCCATGAACTATGGAGATAGGTAAGACCTCTACACCTTTGATAGAAAAAGGCTTCTTATTGATTTGATGAGCAACAATTCGTGGTGCGCCAGGATATGGTTGTTCTTCAAAAGCATAATCGTAAACCTTACGTATTCTATTGATCACGCGTTCTTGGGCGTAAATTGGCATAGCCAAACCTGTTTTGAAAATAATAGGCCTTACATCATCTAATCCAGCGATATGATCTTGATGTTCGTGGGTAAAAAGAACAGCATCTATATGAGCTATATCATAGCGCAGTAACTGTGTCCTAAAATCTGGTCCAGCATCTATCTGTAGATGAATTCCGTTATAAACCACATGCACAGAACTTCTAAAACGTTTATCCTTAGGATCATAGCTTGAACACGTATCGCATCTACAACCAACAACGGGTATCCCTTGTGAGGTTCCTGTACCTAAAAAATGAAGCCTTCCTGTCTTCTTACTCATTTGGTCTACTTTTTGTTGATTTTCCGGGTGAAAACTAACCTTTCGAAGTTAGGAAGTTTTAAATTAGCACGGAGTACGAACCTAAGTCGGTTAAATGAATCAAAGAGCCACACTTACGACAGCCCAAAAGGCCTTAAAAATCAATCTGAATTCGGATATATATGGAACCTTTGCAGAAATAGGTGCTGGGCAAGAAACCGTTCGAGAGTTTTTTAGGGCTGGTGCCGCCTCTGGCACAATTGCCAAGGCCATGAGTGCATATGACAAAGCCTTTTCTGATGATATCTATGGTATTGAGGAAGATCAGCGCTACGTAACTCAAAGTCGCCTTCAAAAAATGTTGCTTCACGAATATGGTTTAATTGAAAAAAGATTGGACCGTGAACTCCATCCAGACAAAACATATTTTGCTTACGCGAATACAGTAGCCACCATCAATTTCGCAAAGACATTTAAAGGCCACGGATGGATGGGCATTCGGTTTCAAACAGCCCCGAATAAAGAAACGAATGAAATCATTCTGCATTTTAGACTTCATGAAAATGAGGCTAAACATCAACAAGAAACTGTTGGTAGATTAGGAACGAACCTCATATACGGTGCCTACAAACTCTTTGAAGATCCAAAGACGTTTTTAAAAAGTCTGTATGACAATATTGATTCTGATGCTATTGAAATTGACTTAATCAATTTCACTGGGCCCGATTTTCAAGAGGTGGACAACAGACTAATGTCTTTACAGTTGATAAAGAACGGGTACACAGATGCTGTAATATTTGGACCGGAAGGCAATAACTTGCTTCCGGCGGAACTCTTGTACAAAAAGCATGTGCTAGCAATGCGAGGGTCTTTTAGGCCAGTTACAAAGGTCAATATGGACATGATCAAGTGTGGATATGATATGTTCACTGAAGACCGCAAAGTCAATGCTGAAAAAACTGTAGTTCTTTGGGAAATAACACTAAACAATCTGCTGTCGGACGGAGAACTAGACGAACAAGATTTTTTAGATCGGGCAGAGATTCTTTGTTCTTTAGGCCAAACTGTACTCATTTCAAATTATCAAGAATATTATAAACTCGTAGATTATTTCGGACGATTCTCCAAGAAAAGACAGGGACTAGTAATGGGGGTAAACAACTTAACAGAGTTGTTTAAAGACAAGTATTATAGGGACTTACAAGGAGGGATTCTAGAGGCATTCGGTCGTATTTTTTCTAAAGACTTAAAAATCATGGTCTATCCTTTCATTGACCATGATAATGACGGTAAATTAATGCGGAAGGAGGACGCCGAAATCCATCCAAGATTCCGACCAATAATTGATTACTTGATATTCCACAATAGAATCGTTGATATCGAAGAGTTCGACGATAACATTACCAATATATTTTCACGCGAAGTATTAAAGCAAATCCGTTGTGGTGAAGAGGGCTGGGAAGAATGCTTACCTGAATATGTACATCATGTTATCCGAGATAAAAAGCTTTTTGGATACCGCGGTGAAGCACAAGAGGCCTAAGTACCTGAAAGAGCTGTTTTAAACCTTTCAAGACATCTTTCTCTTGCCCATTTATGTTCTACAATAGGGCTTGGATATCTTTCTGTACCGTATTCAGGAATCCATTTTCTTACGTATTTGAGTTCTTTGTCAAACTTTTCCAGTTGTGAAGAAGGATTAAATACTCGAAAGTAGGGAGCAGCATCTAAACCTGACCCACTCGCCCACTGCCAGCCGCCAATATTGCTTGCTAGATCAAAATCAAGCAACTTTTGGGCAAAGTACCTCTCTCCTAGTCTCCAATCAATTAACAAATGTTTGGTTAAGAAGCTCGCTACAATCATTCTTACCCTATTATGCATGTAGCCTGTGGTGTTTAGCTCTCTCATTCCTGCGTCTACCATTGGATAACCAGTTTGTCCCATACACCACGCTTCAAAATGTTCCATATTTGTTTCCCAAGGTATACGGTCGTATTTAGGCTTAATTGCCTTTTCTCTACTATCTGGAAAATGAAACAAAGCCATTTGAAAGAAGTCTCTCCAAATAAGTTCATTTGTAAAGGTATCGTTTAGTGCTACCGACTTTTTCAATAGTTTTCTAATAGAAATAGAGCCAAATCTTAGGTGCAGGCCAAGACGTGTAGTACCATCTTCAATACCAGGGAAATTTCTTGTTTTATCGTATGAACGGATGGTGTCTACATTAATTTCTGTACTCGGAAGCTGTTGGGTCGTTTCTGCAAAGCCCATTGCTGACAGGGATGGAATATTGTCAGCTTCTTGTTTTAGGAAATTTGCATAGTATTCATGGGTTGGATAGGCTTTGTAATGATATGGACTTAATCTTTTTCGCCATGCCTTTCCGTATGGACTGAATACCAAATACGGTGTGCCATCGGCCTTCACTATCTCGTTTTTTTCAAAGATGACATGGTCCTTGGCTCCCACTACAGCTATGCTGTTTTTTGATAGCAAATCAAAAATAGCTTTGTCTCTTTTGATGGCATACGGTTCATAGTCGCGATTATAAAATACGCTCTGAACAGAATATTCATTGATTAGCATTGAAAAAGCATCCAAAGGATTTCCATAAAACACTTTAAGACAAGTATTGTATGCTTTTAGTTGCCCATTGAGTTTTAGTATTCTTTGATGCAAAAAGGAAACTCTAGCATCCTTCTTATCTTCTAATTGATCTAAAATATTCGCATCGAAAATAAAAATAGGCACCACTGGATGCCCATTCTTCAAGGCTTTCCATAGACCAGCGTTGTCTTCTAGTCTAAGATCTCTTCGAAACCAAAAAACACTTACTTCTTTCATCATTTAAATGACTCAAGAAATGCTTTTTTGTTCATGGATTCCTCAAACTTACCGTGAAACGCCATTGTAATGGTTGAGCTATCATTGTCTTCAATGCCACGTGTTTTAACACACATATGTTCAGCTTCCAAATAGACTGCCACATGTGACGTATTTAAACCGTCCATTAAAGCTTCTGCAATTTGTCTAGTGAGACGCTCCTGAACTTGAGGTCGCTTTGAATAATGACGAACAATTCGATTCAATTTGCTCAGTCCCACTACTTTTCCATTTGGAATGTATGCAATGTGACACTTCCCTATAATGGGAACAAAGTGATGTTCACAATGAGAATGGACTTGAATGTTTTTTTCTAT
>Ga0181600_10000271_pt1 | contig 38898 bp, 25 predicted proteins | sample 041ome_2_FD_132982 | JGI IMG/M metagenome (GOLD analysis project Ga0181600, IMG submission 132982) | Coastal salt marsh microbial communities from the Groves Creek Marsh, Skidaway Island, Georgia - 041406US metaG (megahit assembly) | ecosystem: Environmental > Aquatic > Marine > Intertidal zone... | reverse complement strand
GTATGCGAGTATTGTTTAGTGCTGATACAGATGATTTAGTCAGAGGAAAAATTTATAAGATTAGTTTCATTAAGTTTAAAAATGAAACCCAAATATCTTTGGTGGAAGAATCTGACACAAATCCTGTCACTAACGAAAATGTATTTGTAAAATTTGGTACAACAAATGGCGGTAAGTTTTTTACATACGACGGCACCACTTGGAATTTAAGCCAACAAAAATCTGCTGTCAATCAACAACCATTATTTGATTTATTTGGTAGCGACGGAAACTCTTTTGGTGATGTTACAAAATATAATTCTACAACATTTGCTGGAAATAAAATATTTTCTTACAAACAAGGAACAGGTGTTAATGACGAAGAGTTAGGGTTTCCTTTATCTTATAGAAATATAACAAATACCGGTGATATAACTTTTAACTTTGATCTTACAGATCAATCCTTTACATACCAAATAGGTACAGAGCTCTTTAGTAAAAAAACAGATACAGGATTTTTAAGATCTTATACAGAAATTGATAAATTTAGTTACGTAAACGGTTGGCTTAAAACAAATAAATTAAGCAACCAGCCAGTTATTCAACAATATGTCTATGATAATACAACAGATAACTTTTACATCGATGTTTATGATAATATTGATTATGTAAATAATCTTTGGCTTAGGGTGTATCTCAACAACAAATTACAATTTATTAATACAGATTATACCACTGCTACAGATGTAAACGGATTACTATACATTACATTTACAAATCCATTATCATTAGATGATGTAATTGTAATAAAAACAAAAAGTAAATATCCAAAAAATAATAATGGTTACTACGAAATAGCAAAAAATATTGAAAGAAATCCGTTAAATGAAAATATTACTGAATTCACTTTAGGCGAAGTAAACGATCATGTTTATACAATAGTAGAAGAAATTAATAATTTTAATGGAATCTTTCCTGGCCCTAGTAATTTAAGAGATATAGGGTCTTTAAGCAACTATGGTAAAAAGTTTTTAAAACACAGCGGGCCTATAAACCTATCAACTTATCATTTAGTTGACAAAGATGCTAATATTATATCTGCAATGAGGTATGCAAGAAAAGAATACGGAAAATTTAAAAGACAGTTTTTGCAGACAGCTAATACTTTAGGATTTGAAGGTCCAGTAAAAGCACATGTAGATAATATTTTAAATGAGATGAATAAAGATAAAACATCTAGCATGCCATTTTATTTTAGTGACATGGTACCTCAGGGCGGTTCAGTAAAAACTAGTCATACAGTTTTAGACACTGATGAAAGATATTTTCCGTTAAGTGCTACTTTTTCAATGTCCACACTAAGTAGGAAAGCTGTACAAGTATATCTAAACGGAAGTCAACTAACTCATGGTAAAGATTATACTTTTAATGCAGAAGGATTTGTAGACGTTACAGCTACTAAAGCAGTAAACGATGTAATAGATACATATGAATATGATAGTACTAATGCAAGTTTTATGCCACCAACTCCTAGTAAGTTAGGACTTTATCCATCATTTGAGCCAAAAATATATACTGATAATACAGCAATTACCCCAGTCACTGTAATTCAAGGACACGACGGTAGCAAGTTTGTAGGATTTGATGATTTTAGAGACAATTTATTATTAGAATTAGAATTAAGGATCTACAATAATATAAAAATAAATTATGACACTTCAATATTAGATATCCATAGTTTTGTGCCCGGACAGCATAGAGATACTACGTTTACAAGAGAAGAATTAAATAATTCCATGACGGCTGATTTTATACAATGGAGTCAGTTAGTGGATGCAGATTATGTTACTAATAGTTATTTCGATAGAAATAATCCATTTACATTTAACTATTCAAGTACAAGATATAAAACAGGCTCAGAAAAACTGCCAGGTCATTGGCGCCAAGCATATATGTATGCATTTGATACCGACAGGCCGCATACAGATCCTTGGGAAATGTTAGGTTTTAGTGTAAAACCAACTTGGTGGGAAACACAGTATGGCCCTGCTCCTTACACTAGGAACAATAAATTATTATGGCAAGATTTAGAACAAGGTATAATTAGAGAACCAAACAAAAATATAATTGTTAACAAAAATTATATTAGGCCTAATTTACAAAGCAATATTCCAGTAGATGAAAGTGGCAACCTACTGCATCCTAATGCTTGTGGACTTTTAACAAATTTTGATGCAAGCGTAATTACTAACAATTGGGTGTTTGGAGACGGTGGACCTGTAGAATCAGCCTGGAGAAGAAGTTCAGAATATCCTTTTAGTGTAATTACTGCTTGGGTTCAAAATCAACCAAATAATATATTTGCTACTGGTTTTGACAGAGCCCGACAGAAAAGGAATTTAGCTGGCCAGATTGTTTATGGTGATTCTGGAATACCTATTAAATTAGATAATATTGTATTCCCAAATACTATATCTGATTCAAACCAAGTGTTTACGAGCGGACTTGTTAACTATATTGCAAACTATATGACAAGTAATACAACGCAATCTTATATAGATTATAAAACAAGATTAGGCAATATCAAAAACCAAATGGGTAGCAAGATTGCAGGCTATTCAGATAAGAAAAAGTTTAGATTAATATTAGATTCTAGATCGCCTACTAATGAAGGTAATGTTTTTGTACCGGATGAAAATTACGATTTAATATTAAACACAAGTAGTCCTATAAAAACAATTAGTTATAGTGGCGTAATAATAGAAAAACAAGCAGATGGATATGTAATTAGAGGTTATGATAATTTCCAACCTAATTTTACATATTATAGAAGAATTGTACAGCAAAATGATCCTGTAATTAATGTAGGTGGAATATCAGAATCGTTTGTAAATTTTTCAAGTAATAGTGCATATACAGTAGGACAAATTGTAAAACAAAATAATACTTTCTTTAGGGTTACTGAATCTCATACCAGCGACACTAATTTTGATGCTAGTAAATTTGCTGGCATACCTGAATTACCATTAGTCGGCGGAGCAGTAGCCACTATGCCCCGTGTATTTGAAATTGTAGAAAGCACTTTAAATTATGGAGATAAGCTCAACACTTTACAGGATGTAGTCGACTTCTTATATGGCTACGGAAAGTATCTTACCGAGCTAGGATTTGTATTTGAAGATAGAGTTCCTAATTCAAATGAAATATCAGATTGGCCTACGTCGGCAAAGCAGTTTATGTTTTGGACTACACAGAATTGGGCAGCAGGAACTGTTATTACACTAAGTCCGGGTGCAAATAAATTGACACTAAAGTCTAGTTACAGTATTGTGGATAACATATATGACACGTTTTATGGATATAGTTTATTAAAAGGTGATGGCAAAAAATTAAACAATGAATTTGTACGTATTTCAAAAGGTATTGAAAATGAGTGTACTGTTACAGTTGTAAATACGGCAGATGGTATATTTGCAGTTAGATTTCCATTAGTTCAAAAAGAACATGTGTTAATTATTGATAACAAAACTGTGTTCAATGATGTAATATACGATCCTGCTGCAGGATATAGACAAGAAAGGATCAAAGTTTTAGGTTATAGAACAGATAACTGGAACGGAAGCCTTAACATACCGGGATTTATTTACGACAATGCAGTTGCAAAAGAATGGGAAGCATGGAAAGATTATTCTATAGGCGACTTAGTAAAACACAAAGAATTTTATTATAGTTCAGATAAAAAAATTGCAGGCACACAACTATTTGAAGCAAACAGTTGGACCAGACTTGATAATAAACCAACACCGGGTTTGTTAACAAACTTTGATTACAAAATTAACCAGTTTGCAGATTTTTATGATTTAGATAGTGATAATTTTGATGTTGAACAACAAAAACTAGCACAACATTTAATTGGATACCAAAAGCGTCAATATTTAGAAAACATTATTAATGACGATGTTAGTCAATACAAATTTTATCAAGGATTTATTTTAGATAAAGGATCTAAAAATTCTTTAACTAAATTATTTGATGCATTAGCAAGTGCTGATCAAGAAAGTTTAGATTTCTTTGAAGAATGGGCAATCAAAGATGGCCAGTATGGTGCCTCTGAAGGTTTTGAAGAAGTAGAATATCTATTAGACGAAAGCAAATTTGTAAGCGATCCGCAGCCAATTTTGCTTACAAATAATGTTACAGGTCAAGAAACAGATTTAGTTTATAGAATCAAAGAATACCAAACTTACTTAAAGCCAAATAATTATAATCACGCACCTTTCCCTGCAAAATATATCAATAAAGGCTACACAAAAGATGCAGGTTATGTTAATCCTGAAGATGTAGATGTTGTGATTTCAAAATATGATGAAATTACAAATAAGTCATTTAGTGACATTGATAATCAAAATTATGTATGGGTAGGAAATTACAAAGAAGATTGGTCCGTATTTCAGCATATACAAACTGATTACATAATTGAAAAAATAGAATCTGGTACTGACGAATTTACATTAGTCCTTAATAATACTCCATTAGATATTAACACAGGAGATGTGTTGGGAGTATATAATGTATTAATTAAAACATATGCTCCAGGAGATTTTGATAGCACCCAGACATTGACACAGACTATTGCTCCTGTTGAAGGATTTTTTAAGGTTAAGTCAGTTTCGCTTAATAAAATTGTGTTAGAGTCTTCAGACAGCGTAGAAGATGTAGAAGAGTGTGAAGGAAAGTTAAGCAAGTTTATAAGTGTAAGAAAATCTAATTTGCTAGAAGCAAACAACTTAGCCGAACAGGAAATAGGTCAAGATGAAAAACTTTGGATTGACGATGCCGGAAACGGAAAATGGATTGTTTTACAGAATAAAAATAAATTTACCGTACAGCAAGAATTATCTAATTCTGAACGTGGAAACGCACATCAATTTGGTACAGCAATAGCAGTTGATGATAGAAATGTAAAATTTGCTGTAGGTTCTCCTGATTTTGGCGACGGTAAGGTATACATTTACAACAGAGCAAGTAACGCTCTAAATTACTCATTGTATCAAGTTTTGGAACCTGATGAAAATATTGCAAGTCCAGGACAAAAATTTGGATATAGCATTGCAATGAGTGATGATGCAAAATATATTATTGTTGGTGCCCCGAATGCGTCTAATGTAAAAACAAATTTTAAAAATGGATTTTCTACAACCACTGATTATAATGCTGGTGATATAGTAAGTTTGAACAATAGCTTATGGCAAGCCGATAATGACATTCTCGGTGCAGTAGATAACATAACCTTTAATAGCTTCGATAGTGTTGCACAGATTAACTACGGTTTGAACAACTATTCACAGAATGCAGAAGATATACCTGTAATACTTACAGGTGATTATCCGTTTAAAAATATTACAACTGATCACTTTTTACTTAGAGCACCAAAAAGTATGTATGATGGTTCAGGACTAGGTGATCAAATATATCTAAGATGGAATAGTTTGGCAAATGCAAACCAAGCACAAATTAATTTAGTAGAAAAAGCACCATTTGATGGCGAAGTGCCATATCTTTCAAAAGCATATTTAGAGTCAGAGCATACTATTAGTAAAAAAATAGACGCTATATTATATGTTGATGCATCTAACAACATTCCTGCCATAGGCGACACAGTTACTACACAAGGAGCGACTGGAACAGTAGTCTATACACACAATGAAGATGCGCAGCTAACAATATATGTCAATAATGTAAATGGTGAATTTCCTTTAAGTAACAGTTTATTCATTGACGGTAACGACTTTGTAGGCGAATACCAAAGAATAGGACCAAGTGAAGAAATAACCACAGCAGATTATTGGGGCGGATATTGGTTTGTTCAATCTAGTAATCCTTATGCAGTTGCAGATAAGAATTTTGACACAGGCGCCGGTTTAGTATATAAAGATTTTGTATCTATAACTGATGTATTAACTGATAGCACATTGGATGGATATTATTATCAAAGTTTAGATTACAAGACAAACGTACAAGACAGTGAAAGTGTAATTAATAGTTACATTCAGACATTAAGTTTTACAGGAACGCCAGGACCTTTGGGAACATCAGATCCTATAATTAGTACAAAATTTGTTATAAGAGCTCCTAAAGAGTTATCAGACACTGCACAAGTAGGCGATGATTTTTATTTGTATCTAAACAATTTGCCCGACATTGTGTCTACAATGACATTAAGTAATCCTATAACAGTAGGTGCTGGCGAAATAATAACACAACAAGTTACAGGCGCAACAGCAGTTGTAAAAGAAAGTGTTACAGATGCAACAGTCATAAAAGTAGACACTATTACAGGAAGTTTTGATGCTGTAAATTTACTTACATTTAGTGTTTCGGGTGCGTTAGGTGTAAGAATTAATGTACTTCCGGTAGTTGATGCAATATTAGATCCGAGTAGTATAGGATTAAGTTTTGCTGTGACTAATCAAGAACATACGATTGATGATATATGGGACGGATATATCAGTTATGAAAACACTAAAAGTTTAGATGGTGTTCCTTTTGAACCTATTGTGGGTCAAAGAGTGCGTGATGTTTCTACAGGCGCAACAGCAGAAGTAGCTTTTTATCAAAGAAGTCTTAACGATGTAACAATTTTTGTAAAGGATGTCATTGGTAATTGGAGTAAAGGTAATCAGTTTGGAAACAATGCTGAAATTGAATTTTTGCCTTATGCGCCAGGACCAAATCCAGACAATTACGGTAGAGTAGGAATCTACTCTATTCCGCGTGTTATGGGACAAATACAGCGTGTAAGTTTAGGAAATGACTCAGCAGGCATAGGTAAACTTTTTGTTGTAGACACAGGAGCAAATATTACACCTCCGTCAGGAGATTTTAGAACAGTTTCTCAATTAGGAGCTAATCAAAATGTAGATCCATTGACCGGGGATTTTGCTTTTCTTGAACCAAACGATAATTTCGAATATTGGATTTACAAACAAAATACAATAAAGGGAATACCGAGATCAGCCAATACTCCTGCTAGTGATAACCTTGATTGGACAGAGGTATATAAAATTCCTACATCGTCGGGAGGAACTATAGGCACTCCATATACTAACGAAGGAATTTATTACATTTACCAACAAAACAATGCTGGTAACTATATTAGTTTAGGAAGTTATGTAGGATCTGAAAGACAAGATAATAATTATCTTGGGACTCGTGTAGAAATTTCAAAAAATTCTAACAACGTATACAGAGGCTTTATAAGTGCACCAGCATCAACTACAGTTGATAATCCAGGAAGAATATACTTCATAAAATATGGAAATGAAAATAATATTTTCTATAACTGGGAATATTCAAAAAATAAAAACTATAGAGGAGTATTCAGCGAGAGTTCAAATTATTTTGTTGGAGACATTGTTTCTATTGACAATAAATTGTATAATGCTACTACAAATATAACAGCAGGTACATTTAATCCACTACAATGGGATAGTACCGACGACTTGATAGATTATGTAGGATATGTTCCAAATGATACCGGTGTAACAATAGTCTCTGATAGTAGTAACGATATTAGTACAGTTTTAGATCAAGGTTTAATGTATGATTATGCAAATAGTTTTGATTTAACGCCTGACGGTGAAGTATTAATTGTAAATGCAAAATACGGCAATGGCAAACCAAACCTTGTTGTTGTATATAGAATACTAAATGGCCAATACCAGCGTTCGCAACAAATTGCTGCTCCTAGTGGTACAGAAAGTTTCGGTGACGATATTGCAATCAGTACAGATGGCAAACTAATTGCAATAGCAACACCGTCAGATGATAGTAATAAAAATAATCAAGGTAAAGTTTATATTTACAAACAGGTTAATGGAGTATTTACATATCTTCAAACACTAATGAGTCCTAGCAATACAACTTCTCAATTTTTTGGGAATAAAATAGACTTTGACGGATCAAGATTAATTGTAAATGCAAAAAATGGTGACAATTGGATTGATACAACATTTGATACATTTTCAACGCCTGTAGGAGATAGTTATATACTAGATAATACTAGCCAGAAGAACTCTAACAATACTACTTTTGATAACGAATTTACAACATATAAAAAATATTATGAACAGCAAGGTTCTGTATATGTTTATGAAATAATAAATGATGGTTTATTGTATGCACAACAACTACAATATCAAACAGATGATAGCACTATAAATGATTTTGGAAATAATTTTAAACTTAAAAATAACCACATCTATGTTGGCCTACCAAAAACAAGTGTTAATTCAGTATACACTGGAGCAATTATTGATTTTAGAATACCGGATAACAAAAATGTGTGGGAATATTTAAGACAACCAAAAGATACTGTTGATATTAGTAAAATTAAACGTGCAATTTTATACAACACAAAAACAAATAAATTAGTAACATATCTTGATTATATAGATCCTGTTCAAGGAAAAGTAGCTGGTCCTGCAGAGCAAAATTTAACATATAAAACTTATTACGATCCTGCATACTATTCAGTAGGTGGAAGTAATGTGACAGTTATGCCAAATGCTAGTTGGGGTAAAGAACAAGTCGGTGAACTATGGTGGGATTTAACCAATGCAAAATATTTTAACTCTTATCAATCTGATGTAATTTTCTCAGCAAATAACTGGAATAGTTTGTTTGAAGGAAACACAATTGATGTATATGAATGGGTAGAATCTTCAGTGCTACCTAGCGTATGGAACAATCTAAGTGATACCGACGAAGCTCAAGAACAAGGAATTGACGGCGTTAGTTTGTATGATGATACAGTTTATTCTACAAGGCAAACCTATGATAGCGTGACCGGTAGCACAACAACAAAATATTATTTCTGGGTAAAAAACAAACGCACAACACCCGATGTAGAATTTAGAACAATATCGTCTTTTGATGTTGCAAATTTAATTAGAGATCCGAAAGGTCAAGGATATAGATTTGCAGCTTTAATTTCACCCGATAGTTTTACAATTTATAATTGCGACAGTTTACTTGAAAATAAAGATGTTGCATTTAGTATACAATATTGGACAATAGATAATCAAAATATTAATATACATAATCAGTATCAAATTGTTACAGACGGATTAGCATCAAGTGTTCCTAATAGAGATATTGAAAGAAAATGGTTTGATAGTTTAGTAGGATACGACAACCAAGGTAAACAAGTTCCTGCTCCTGACTTGTCTCCAAAACAAAAATACGGAATACTTAATTCACCTAGACAAAGTTGGTTTGTAAACAGTGCAGAAGCTCTCAAACAAGTTATTGAAAGAGTAAATGGTGTACTAAAAGAAAACTTAATTATAGATAATAAAGATCTTACTTTAATAAAAGCAGCAGATCCTAAGCCTAGTGCAGTTGGCAGAACGTATGATACAACAGTTGATACTGTTGCAGATTTAGAATTTATAGGAGTTGCAAAGGCTACACAGGCGACAATGTCACTGATTGTAGAAGATGGTGCTATTATTAGAGTAGATGTAATTAATCCCGGGCGAGGGTATCTTGTTGCACCAACATACAAAATATCTGGTACAGGTTCAGGAGCAGAATTAGAATTTACTATAAACAATTTAGGTGTTATTACTAATGTAGAAGTTATTAATGGCGGAAAAAATTATTTAGATACTGATACAATTACAATAAGAAAATATACTGCACTTGTCAACAACGACGAAACTATTTTAGGAAAATGGGCATTATACGAAAGAGATAGTGTAGCTAGGACTTGGCAACGAATAGCAAGTCAGTCATATGATGTAAGTTTATTTTGGGATTACATAGACTGGTACGGCCCAGGATATAATCAGTTTACTGAAGTAAAAAATGTAATCGACGGAGCCTACCAATTACAAAGTTTAAACGATGACATTGGAGATATTGTAAAAATTAACAATGTCGGAACCGGCGGCTGGCTGTTATTAAGAAAAATTGCAAATGAATTTAATGTTGACTATACTGTTAATTATGAGACTATAGGTAGACAAAACGGTACTATTGCTTTTAAGCCTACTTTATATGATACAAGATTAAGTGCAACTGGCTTTGATATTATTAGTTTTGATTCACAATTCTTTGATAGTGTACCTAGTATAGAAATTAGATCAGTTCTAAACTTTATAAAACAAAGTCTGTTTACTGAAGAACTAGCAATTGAATATAACAGATTATTCTTTGCAAGTTTACGCTATGTGTTTACTGAACAATCTAATGTTGATTGGGCATTTAAAACTAGTTTTGTAAAAGCAAAACATAATGTAGGACAGCTTCGTGAAGATTTGACATTTAATAATGACAGTCTTCCTAGTTATGAAAGATATCTTGAGGAAGTTAAACCATTCAAAACTAAACTCCGTGAATATTTAAGTGCCTACGAAAAAATAGAAAATAGTCAAAGTAGAATTACTGACTTTGATTTACAACCTAGCTATGACCCAACTACAAAAAATATACAACCACAAAACGTTAAAGTTATTGGCGATAATTTAATTGGCGTAGATGACGATTTAGCAACATATCCTTATAAGAATTGGACAGATAATGTAGGATTTAAAGTAGTAGATATACAAATTGCTGATAGTGGCTCCGGTTACGCACAAGCACCTACTATAAAACTTACCGGAGGTGGCGGCTCAGGAGCTACAGCAATAGCCAAACTAGGAGTAAACGGAACAGTAGCAAGTGTAGAAGTTACAAATAAAGGAAGCGGCTACATTACAGCACCTACATTAACACTTACAGGAAGCATATCAGAAACAGGTAAAACTGCAAAACTTAGTGCTATATTAGGTGATGGATTAACACGCGGAATAACAAATGTTGTAAAATTTGATAGAGTAAGCGGAGATTATAATTTCACATCAATTAACGAAACAGAAACATTTGCCGGGACAGGATCAAAGTACATATTTGAACTTACCTGGCCTATGGATTTAAAAAATACAAATGTAACTGTTACTGTAGACAACATAGAACTTTTAAGAAGCGAATATACATACAGAAACGTAGCAAATACAGAAAAAAGCTATACTAGATATCACGGACAAATTACTTTATCTGAACCTGTAGCTGTCAACACAAATATAGTTATTGCATATAAAAAAGCAGTAAATTTATTGACTGCCCAAGATAGGATAAACATTGCATATGACCCTCAAACAGGACAATTTGCAAAAGATTTAGGTCAATTAATGGATGGTGTTGATTACGGTGGTGTTCAAGTTAAGAGCTTTGACTTTGGTGGACCTACTGGCTGGGATACAGGTCCGTGGTTTACAAGTGAATACGATACATATGATACTACCTATGAAGATGAAGTTTTTAAATTAGATGGAAGCACAATTACACTTACTTTGAACAAACCTTTAGAAAGTGGTGTCACATATAATCTTTATAAAAATGGCGTTAGATTAGATGATCCAGATTGGGTAGACGATAGCACTCAATTTACAAACCCTAATGCAATCATGCGTTCCATAATAGGTGACGGAACACAAACAGTGATTGAATTAGATGAGCTTGGCATTCAAACAGCTGCAGATGATGAAATTGTAATACGTAAATCAACTAGTGACGGAAGTTTCCTTCCTATACCAGGTAGCTACGATACACTAATTGAAGGCGGCCAACTAGATTACACAACTGCCCAGGGTATACTAGCAGAAGAAATTAACATTGACGGTGACGGATTTGCAACGCCTACAAACAGTGGCGGCCCTGATGAACAATTACCTGGTAGAGTTTTTGACACAGTAGATATAAAAGTTTATGAAAGACCAACTAGTGGGTCGAGTCAAATACATAGCCGTAATTACGTAGGTGACGGTGTTACTACAGAATTTGGAATAGGAACAGATCCTATTTTAGATAAGAATATATTTGTAAAAATTGACAACGTCATTCAAACTGACTATACTATAGATAACACTACAGACAAAGTAAAATTTACAACGGCACCTTCTGCAAATTCAAACATAAACATTATAACACTTGATTATAGTGGATCCAATATTTTAGACTTAGACGAGTTTGTAGCTGATGGAAGCAGTGCTGATTTTCTAACAAATATTACATACACAAACAATTTAAGTAGCTTAGTCACAATAGACGGAAAGCGTGTAGAGCATGTAATTACAAAAAGCAATGCAACATATGCAGCAGAAAATAGAATTGTTATTAGATTCTCTGAACCACCAGTTGCAGATGCAGTGGTTAAGTATGCGATATTTGAAGGCGATATACAAAACTTTAGTGCAGTTACTATAGATGAATTTGATGCTGACGGAAGCACTACTGTATTTGACTTAACACAGACTCCGTTCACACAAAAACCTTATGAATGGTTTACTATTGTGCAAGTCAATGATACTATATTAAATGCTGGATATTCACAAAAATATATTATGACTGATAGTAAGGAATACCAGCTTAAATTATGGCAAGTTCCGACCGGAAGTCTACGATCAGGCCAATTAAGAATTTATCTAAATGGTCAAGAACTTACTTACATACAGGACTGGACATTTACAAGTGCAGGACAATTCAATCCTGCATTAGATGATGATGAACAATTAGGTAGTGCAATATTGCTAAATGCAAACGTAGGTTCTGCAGGCGATATTTTAAGAGTCTATGTTGTTGGTCAAGAAGATAGCACAGCCAGCGGCGGCGATTATAGATACGGATATTATGATAACGATAACAATTTTGTAGAAGATACTAGTAGGTTATACATTTATTCAACACTAAACGAGAATGATAAAGTAAAAATATATCAGTTTAGTAACCATGATAGTCAAGGCATAGAAAGACAGAGTTTAGATGTAGTTGAACGCACTTTGCTGTCACCGGGCGTAAATGCAGGTAGACAAGTGTTTACACTTGACGGCAGTACAGCAAACTTAAATCTTAATCCGCCTCTTACAATAGGTAAAAACTATGCTGTATATTTAAATAATGTTAGAATTGATGATTTTAATTACAACACACCACAGCAAGTTAACAATAATGCAATAATACAAACAATAGTAGGTGCAGAGCAAACAGTTTTAGATTTACAAGTGTTAGGAATTGCAACAGCAACAGATGATGTTATTGAATTAGTTGAACTTGGTGGTTCTATAACACCTGATGACGGCACAGCTGATTGGTACGAACTAAGACAGCTCAGAGCGGGTTATGTCAACTTACAAAGTCCAGCAGTTGATGATCAATACGTTTGGGTAGTTAAGAATGGTAAACTATTAGATCCTTCTGTAGATTATGTTATAACACCAAACAAAATGCGTATTAAATTGACAGATACTCTCAGCGAGAATGACACTATAGAAACATTCCATTTTGCTAAAGAAAGTTTAAAAAATAAGTTTGGATGGCGCCAGTTTAAAGATATTTTAAACAGAGATATTTATAAAAGACTAGACGGAACACAGAATTACAGACTGGTTGAACCGCTAAATTATAATGACAAGGTAATTGTTGTTGAAAACAGCACCAATCTACCAGATCCAATTCCAGGATCTAGGTACCCAGGAGTAATATTTATAGATAAGGAACGTATAGAATATTTCAGAAAAAGTGGAAATGTGCTTACACAACTTAGAAGAGGAACTCTTGGTACAGGAGTGAAAGACACTTATCCTGTGGGAACAGAATTTTACGATCAGAGTCAAACTTCGTCGATGCCGTACAAAGATGAAATAATAACATCTACATTTACTGCTGACGGAACTAGTAACACATATGAACTTGACTTTACACCTAATAGTGTAAATGAATTTGAAGTTTTTGTAGCAGGTCGCAGACTTAGAAAAACAACACTAGAATCATACCAGTTAGATACAACTTTAAGAACAACATATGCAACATCAACTGAAGTAATAAGCCAAGATAGTCCTGAAGGTGATGTTACATTACCGGCAGAATTTAGCATTTCAGGCAGTAGCTTGACATTGCTTGAAACACCAGGAGAGAATCAAAAAGTAATAATAGTGCGTAAACAAGGTAGACTTTGGAATGATACAGGAACAGCGTTAAGTAATGCTGATAGCGATATTAGTAGATTCTTGAGATCCACAACAGTTGACTTACCCTGATAAATAACACAGTAGGACATAAAAATGAATGATAATCTAAAAGAAAAAAATGGTATACTAATTAAAGGTCATATAAAGATATTTGATCCTGAGACTAAAGAAGTATACATTGATAAAAATAATGCTATTCATTACGAAAACATGAGTATAGCGTTAGCCGACAGTGTCGGAAATAGAGGAAATGGCTGGATTTACGAAATGAGTTTTGGTAATGGCGGCACAAGTGTGGATCCTACAGGTATTATCACTTATCTAACTCCTAATTCTACAGGAACAAATGCAAGTTTGTATAATCAAACTTATACTAAAATTGTAGATGACAATAGTGTAAACAACACTGATCCAGTAAGAAATAAAATTGAAACACGTCACGTAAGTGGTACAAATTACACCGACGTTCTAATAACTTGTTTGTTAGATTACGGTGAACCAAGTGGGCAGGATGCATTTGATACTGCAACAGATCAAAACAGTTTATATGTATTTGATGAACTAGGACTTAAAGGTTATAATGCAAGCGGCACAGGAAATTTATTAACACACGTTGTATTCCATCCTGTACAGAAAAGTTTGAATAGGTTAATTCAAATTGATTATACTGTCAGAATCCAAAGTCTTGCTGGCACGGTTGGAGAATAATAAATGGCATATACAATAGCATATACTGACCAAGCTAACAAAGGTACAATAACTGTTGAAGATAATACTATCAATACAGAGACATCATTAGGACTACCTGGTAGAAATACAACAGCATATGGTACAACTATTGCTACAAATTTTTTGCATTTGTTAGAAAATTTTGCAAGTGCTACAGAACCTTCAACACCTGTTGAAGGACAGTTATGGTATGACACAACACCCGGCGTAGAACAATTAAAGGTATATGATGGAACAAATTGGGTAGCAAGTGGCGGACTAAAAAAAGCAACTACTGCACCGCAAGCAGGGCAAAGTTTAATCGGAGATCTTTGGGTAGATACTGATAACCAACAATTATATTTGTTTAGTGGTTCAGGATGGGTATTAGTAGGTCCTAACTTTAGTGATGGATTAGTCACAGGTGCCACACCTGTAAGTATAATAGGAACAGATGATGTTACATATAATGTTTTACAAATTGAAGTAGATGCCAAACCAGTTGCACTTATAACAACCCAAAGTTTTACACCAAAAGTTGTTATTCCAGGATTTAGCACACTTAATCCGGGATTCAATCTAAGTGCGAATAACATTACAGGTAGCGGCGTACCTAAATTTTATGGCACCGCAGAAAAAGCCGAGGGGTTAATTGTAAGTGGAAATACTATCGCTGCTGGAAACTTTTTAAGAGGAGATGTAACAAGTACAACAGCATTTCCTATTAATGTCCAAAACAACACAGGAATAAACTACGGCATTAATGCTGAAATGAATATTGGTGTTGAAGGAAATGCAGGTGTATTCCAACATAACATTGCTGGCTCATCAATGGACTTCAAAGTAAAAAATGACGGCATACTTAAAAATGTTTTAAGAATAGACAGTGATTTAAAAATTGGTATTAACAATGTTGCTCCAGATCAAGAATTAGATGTCACAGGCAACATACAAGCAAGCGGACTTATCAACACAACATCAACTGTAAATAGTACAACATTCTCTAATGGTAGCATTAGGACTGCAGGTGGATTAGGTGTTGCACAAGATACAAATATAGGTGGGCAACTTAATGTAACCGGACTCACAACTACTAGAAATATAGTACCTAACGAAAACAATACAAAAGATATTGGTAGTACAACCTTAAAATATGCAAGAATGTATGCAACAACTTTTATAGGCAATGTTACAGGTAACGTAAGTGGTACAGTTTCGGGTAGAGCAGGAAGTTCAGATAGATTAACAAGTGCAACAACATTTAGATTTGCTGGAGATATAACAGCTGATGACACCGTATTTGATGGACAGACAGGCGGCACACTAAAAGTATTTAACACAAGTATCAGTAACGACATTGTTGCTGGTAAACCTAATGTGTTGTCTTCTCAAGCAGATGATGAATTATTAATAAACAGAACATCCGGCGACACTGGACTAAAAAAAATTAATAGAATAAATTTGTTTAGTGCAATACAGGGGTTAACACCAACAGGAACTGTAGTTCCTTTTGCCGGAGGCGCCGCGCCTATAGGTTGGTTATTATGTGACGGCACAGAAGTTTTAATAAGTGCTTACGGACAATTATATGATGTAATTGGCACTACATATAAAGCATCGCCTACTTCGGGATATTTTGCCCTACCGGATTTACGTGGTAGATTTTTATTAGGTGCTGATAATATGGGCGGAACAAGTGCTGATGTTGTTACATCAGGCTCTGCAGATGTAATTGGTGCAAAAGATGGTGCAGAACAAATTACAATAACAACTGAAAACTTGCCTGAACACGAACACGATCTTAGAGGTGATAGCGGCGACCAATATTATGCGATTAGAGATGTAAGTGGCACACCAAATGATAATGAAGCAATTATTTATGATGCACCAACAGGAACAGGTGCTGGTCAAGCATATCCTGCAAGTGGTGGTATATTGACAGAAGATAGCGTAGGGCAACCAATAAGTGTTATGAATCCGTTTATGACAATGAATTTCATAATTTATACTGGAGGGTAAGAGTAGTGAGTTATAGACTAAACAGAACAGATGGTGAATTACTAGTAGACTTAACTGACGGAATACTTGATTTAACTACTACTGACTTAACTTTAATCGGAAAAAATTACAAAGGCTTTGGTGAATTCCTTAATGAAAACTTTATTGCTTTATTAGAAAATTTTGCATCAACATCTCAACCTACAAATCCTATGGTAGGTCAACTATGGTATGATAAACAAGATGCAAGGTTAAAAGTATATGATGGTACAGTCTTTAGACCTGCTACAGGTAGTGTTGTAAGCAGCACAAGACCTACCAATTTGAATGTAGGCGATATTTGGATTGATAACGAAGAAAATAAATTATATATTTGGGATGGAAGTGATTTAACATTGGTCGGTCCTGAATATAGTGCAGGACAAGGCAAAACAGGATTTGAAGTTACAAGCCAATTAGATGCAACTGATGTACAACGAACTATACTAAAACTATTTTTAGGCGGCACACTTGTAGGTATATTTTCACCAGAAACATTTTATATTTTACCTGAATATGCTATAGCAGGGTATCCACAAGTTGCAGGTGATTCACAAAATAGACAATTATTAGAAAAAGGATTCAATGTAGTAAACAGTGAATTTTTTTATAGAGGTACAGCAACTAGTGCTAAAGGACTTGTTGATGATGCAGGTATTGTTAGGTCTGCTGAAAACTTTATACCTACAGATGCAAACGGTGCAACTACAGGTAGTTTAAAAATTAAAAACAGTGCAGGACTAAGTGTAGGAGTCGGCGAAACAGAATATGCAATTTTAAAAATTGCCGGAACCACAGCAACATTAGAAACACAACAAAGTAACGGAGACCTTGCATTTAAGGTAAGATCAGGTAGTAGTTTCTTACCTGCGATGTATGTAGACACTAGTGAAAAATATATAGGCATTTGGAAATCCAATCCAGCATACAGCTTAGATGTAACTGGAGATGGAAGATTTACAAGCAACCTTACAGTTGGCGGTAACTTATTAGTAGAAGGAACAACTACACATTTAAACACAACAACATTAAGAGTTGAAGACAAAAATATAGAACTAGGCATACTAGATGACAGTACAGAAGCAACTGATGCACAGATAGATGGCGGCGGCATAATAGTAAGAAGTTTAAATGGAAGTAAAGATTGGACTTGGCAAGCAAGTACAAGTGCTTGGACAAGTAATCAAGATATAAACATTCAGTCTGGAGTTGATAATCCAGATCCAGCTTTAATGGTAGACGGTGTGGATATTTTGACTAAGACAACACTTGGTAGCACAGTTAATAATGCGTTAGGACTTACTAGAGTAGGGACACTATCTGAACTCACTGTTGATGATATAAATATAAACTCGGCAACAATTACTAGAATAAACGGCACTGGACTTAATATTGTAGCTGGAGGAGACATTACTGTTGATAGTCAAAATATTACAGGACTAGCAGAACCTTCTGCTGCTACAGATGCCGCAACAAAAAATTATGTTGATGTACAATTATATAGTAAAGATGTAATTATAAGTTTAGACGTAACTGGATTGACTGACCCAGATCCAATTGGATCAGTAGACGGACCAAAAAATAGTATTGCTACATTGTTACAAAATATGCAATCAGCAAGTCAATATGAAACTGGAACTACTGCATATGTAATGGCAACTTCATATACTGGATCAACAGTATCTGGTATCACTGTTGACATCACAACTAGCCCGGATACATCTGGGGTGCTTACTAAGTCTTCTATTGCAGTTGATAAAGACAATGTAAGCAGTTCTGAAACAGTAATTCAAGATATTAGTCAAAGTAATGATGCAAGCGGTGTTGCTACACTAACAGCTATAAGATATCTTTATGAATATACAGTATCTGCAAACACTTGGACATTTGTACGCAGGACTCTACAGACAGTAACATAATGACAAAAGCGATAAATAAACATATAGGGGTAATACATGTCATATACAATTAATAGATATAACAATGTTCAGCTAACAGTTGTAGAAGATGGAACTATAGATCAGACTACAGACTTAAAACTAGTAGGTAAAAACTATGCTGGATATGGAGAAATACAAAACGAGAACTTTGTATTTTTACTTGAAAATTTTGCTGGTGCAGCGCAACCGCCAAAAGCACTAAGTGGTCAAATTTGGTTCGATACTAGTAATAGTAAATTAAAATTTTATGATGGAACAAAATGGAGAACTACTGGTGGAGCTGAAGTAAGTGCAACTACCCCTGCTGGACTTGCTTTAGGTGATTTTTGGTGGGACACAGGAAATGAACAACTATATGCATACAACGGCACATCATTTGTATTAGTAGGACCACAAGGTGTGGGCGATACAGTCACACAATTCCAAAGTACTAACATTAGAGATAACGGCGGAACTTCTAGACCAGTTATAAAATCTATTATTAACGATGAAGTTATCCATATTATTAGTGCCCAAGAATTTACAATCGGCACAGAAGATGCATCTGACTATCCTGGATTTGATGTTGTAAGACAAGGGTTAACCCTTAAAAATACTATTAACTCAACAGGTGGTGTTACATCAACAGGACATAGATTCTGGGGTACAGCTTCAAATGCATTAAAATTAAACGGTATAGACGCAAGTAATTATGTTGTGTCTACTCCTGGATCAGCAACAGAATTTACTACAGTAGTTGAATTTTCAGATTTAGGATTAACTGTAGGTAACACAAATGACTTAGCAATTAAGATTGTAGACGACAATAAAGGATTAATTGCAAACGAGCAAGGAACACAAACATACTTCCAAGTTCAAAACTCAAGTGCTGCACAGAAGATGCCTTTGAGATTAACAGCGGAAGCAATATTACCAGGATACAGTAATGTAGCTACTTGGACAGGTGTTGAAACTGTAAATATTGGTTCAGCATCAGCAGGCTTTAGCACAGTGTATGCAACTACTTTTAGCGGAACTGCAACAAATTCACAAAAATTAGAAGTTGGCGGAGTTTCAAGAAGCGCAAGTACAAGTGCTACAGCAAATACCGTTGCAGGTAGAGATGGTGCAGGTGATTTGACTGCAAATGTGTTTAGAGGAACAGCAACATCTGCACAGTTTGCTGACTTAGCTGAAAAATATACATCTGATAAAGATTACGAGCCAGGTACAGTATTAGTATTTGGTGGAGAAGCAGAAGTTACAGAATGTAAAATATTCTGCGATCAAAGATTAGCAGGTGTTGTATCAACAAATCCAGCACATTTGATGAACGAAGGAATTGACGGAGTAGCGATTGCACTTAAAGGTCGTGTACCATGTAAAGTAGAAGGTGTAGTAAGAAAAGGTGACATTTTAGTTACTGGGCCAGTACCTGGAACAGCAACAGCACTCAAATCTGATAGTGCTATGCCTAGCCCTTATTGTGTAGTAGGAAAAAGTTTAGAGGACAGCGACGATGCTGGAGTCAAGATGATTGAAGTTGCAGTATAAACACGCATAAATACATGCAGAGCTAAAGGAAAGATATTATGGCAGTAAGCGTAGGCGACAGTATTACAGCAGCACAATATAATGGTTTGCAAAGCAGAGTTGCAACTATTATGGGTACTGGCTCAGGAACCAACGGATATGGACAAAGTTTAGCCAGTTCGCAGGTTAGTGCCGGCTCGGTAATTACAGCTGCTCAATTTGATAACTTACGTACAGATATAAACAAAGCAAATAATCATCAAAGTGGTGCAAATGCGTCTATAGGTGATATTGCAGTAGGACAGATTATAGGAGCCGATGCTAGTGGCACCAGTTTAGGTGCGTTAAATGTAACTACAGAAGGTTTTAACGATTATGATGTAGCAGTTGGTGTAATTGAAACAAATAAATTATTGATTGATGCAGGAAATAGTTCTGTTGAAGCTGCAACAAGTAGTCAAAGAACAACTCCGTGGGGCGGTGGCGGCGGAGGCACAGTAGATCATATCTTCACAGTAACTTTTGCTAGTGCAGATGCACGTAGACACTTTTTTAACTCCGGCGGCGAAATAAGATTTAGTGCAACTAGAACTGGCGGCAGTGGTTCTAAGGATACTGATTGGACAAACATGTTGACTGCTATGGGAACAATCAAAATGAATTATACCACCACAACCGCAACTGGAACAGGTACTGCACAGTCAATAGGAAATGGAGATTTAACCGGAACCTATCAAACAATTTTCGAAAAGAGTGGTTCTGGACTATATGCAGAGAACCTTTACAGGATTAGAGCTAGACAAGATAGCACATCAGTTTTAAGATTTGAAATTCAGTTCCAAGACAATGATGAAGGAGACGACCAGGGCGGAGCAGGTTCAACAGGACCTGTAGATGAAAACGTTACTGGAACACTTACAAGCACTATACAACAGCTTAGAGCAACAGGATCTAACGTGTCAGTTACAACTCCTACATATACAAATACAAGCAACTTATAATCAAATAATACTTGACAAACTAGCCGTTTTAGTATATACTATAACAGTATACACAAGGAGATCCTATGGACGAACGACTAGAAAAAGCTCTAGAATTTTCTAATTTTTTAGAAACACAAAATAATCAAAAGCGTATTTTTCTCAAACAATATAAAGATAATCTTATTCATTATGCTTACGGACATAAGTTTACTGCATCTACACAATTAATAAATTTATTGTCTGTTCTTATAGAAACTGATCAAGAACAGATAGTTATCTTAGATGACAATGAAACTCCGGTAACAATCGACAATCCTGAAGAATTTATGAGAGATGTCGTAGGTGTGTATATATTTGCTAGTAGGAAATATGCTAAAGACTATGATGATATAAAAAAGAATCGGTCTGTTGAAGGTTTAATACATATATGACAAACGGAGTAGTATTATTTGCTTTTAACAATTCAGATATAGATTATATAAAACAAGCGATATATTGTGCAAAGCGAGTAAAAAAATATCTAGGACTGCCAGTACAGCTTATAACAGACTCTGCTGGCTATATGGAGGATACTTATCCTTTCTATAACAAATATATCGATCAAGTTACATTTTCACCTTCTCCAAAAAGCACAACAAAAAAATTTTATGACGGTATACATACTAATTATAAATTAGAATGGAAAAATGGCGCACGTGACAGTGCTTTTGATCTTTCCATTTTTGATAAAACACTTGTTATCGATACAGATTTATTAATTAGTAACGACAAACTTTTAAAGTGTTTTGATTTTCCTGATGATTTTATGATTGCAAAGGATTATAATCTAGTCAATCAAAATAAATTACATCCTGATTTAGATAGAATAAGCGATACTACAATACCTATGTATTGGGCAACTATATTATATTTTACAAAAAGTAAAACATCTGAAACAATATTTAATTTTGTTCAACATATCAAAGAAAATTATAATTATTATAGATTAATTTATAGGATTACACAAAGACAGTTCAGGAATGATTATGCCTTCAGTATAGCAATTCATACAATGCGAGGATTTGTAGAAGATTGCAACTGGCCAAGTGCTATTCCTAGTGATATGTGGGTTTCTTCTGATAGAGATATTCTATTAGATGTAAACGATAATACAATTAAATTATTAACGCATAAAGACAATGATTATACTGCTGTAAAAATAAAAGATGCTACAACGCATGTAATGAATAAATTTAGTTTGAACTCTTTTATAGACAAGGAGTTTACAAATGAGTAACGGTGTTTGTTTAGTAGCACAAAATAATGCTGATACAAATTATGTAAAACAGGCATATGCATTAGCATTAAGTATACTTGCTTATTCGCCTAGTACAAACATAAGTTTAGTTACTAACGACGAAGTTCCTTATGATGTATTTGATAAAATTATTCCAATACCATGGAGTGATATGTCCTACAATAACTGGAAGATTGAAAACCGCTGGAAAGTTTATCATGTGACTCCGTACAGAAATACAATAGTATTTGATGTAGATATGCTAGTGCTTGAAAATATTGATTATATTTGGAATCATTATCACGATCTTGTTTTTACTAGTAATGTAAAAACATATAGAAATGAATTAGTAACAAATAGATATTATAGAAAAACATTTGATGCTAACAACTTGCCTAATGTTTATACAGGAATGTACCAATTTTCAAAGTGTAATAACACCCATGCATTTTTTGTATTGTTAGATTTAATAATGAGGCACTGGAAAATTTTTTATAAAAAGTACGCACCTAACAAATTTCAAGATTGGTGTAGTGTTGATGTTTGTGCAGCAATAGCTTTAAAAATATTAGACAATCAAGGAGACACGTTGCATAACGATAGCTTACTGTCTTTTACACATATGAAACCTTATGTGCAAAATTTAACTTCTACACCTACAAACTGGACCGATATTCTTCCTGTAGATTTAGATAATACTGTTATTATAAATGGTTACAAACAATCAGGAATTTTACATTATGTAGAAGACGAATTTTTGACAAATGATGTGTTAAAATGGTTAGAGGAAAGAGTATAATGTTTTACATATATTTTGACATAGACAGCAAACATATTTTAGGCATCACCAACGAACTAAACAACTCTAATGAAAATTATATAATCAAATCTTACGAGGATGTAGAAAAATTCCTTACAGGCGAATTAAATTTTAATGAATACAAACTACAAGAAGATGTTAGAGTAAAAGGAACTTTCCATATTGTTTCTAAAGATTACGAACCTACAATAGATTACGAAAATCCTTATGTAACAATAAGTAGAACACCAAAACATCAAGAAAACAGTATACAATTTTTAAAAAGTAATTCAAATTTTATTGTTAATAATTTTTTAGATAACGAAACATGCAAAGAACTTAACAGCGGAACAGATTACATAAAAGAATATTATATTGTAAAAAGCAGTAATAGATTTGTTTTATTAGATAGTTTTCAGATTAACTTAAAGGAATTTTCTACACAAAAACAACTAGTGATAAGTACAAACATTACAGACGAAGATTTTTATATTCTTACGTATAACAGTCATATAGAACATGTATATAACGGAGAACAAATTGAAGATTATTGATTACGATATTATCTACCTGTCATATGATGAGCCTAATGCTGAAAAGAATTATGCAGATTTACTTACAAAAGTTCCGTGGGCAAAGCGTGTGCATGGTGTAGAAGGTTCAGATGCTGCACACAAAGCCTGTGCAAAATTAAGCGAAACAGATAGATTTATTACTGTTGACGGTGATAATCAAATTAATCCAGCATTTATATTGCAAGAAATAGATTTTGAACAACATGCCGATTTGGAACACAGTGTAATTAGCTGGTGTGGCAAAAATATTATTAATGGACTTATGTACGGCAACGGCGGGCTTAAATGCTGGCCTAAAGAATATGTGTTAAACATGCGTACACATGAAAATGCTGATCCAGATAATTTACAAGCTCAAGTAGACTTTTGCTGGGATTTAAAGTACATACAACAGAATAGTTGTTATAGCAATGTGTACAATAATGAAACACCGCAACAGGCCTGGAGAGCAGGTTTCCGTGAAGGTGTCAAAATGGCACTTGATCAAGGTGTAAAACCTACACAAGAAGATTTTCTTAAAGGCCATTGGAAAAACTTACATAGACTATGGATATGGCTCATGGTAGGTGCAGATGTTGAAAACGGTCTTTGGGCTATATATGGTGCTCGCGAAGGTCTGTATAAAACAATGTGTTCTGATTGGGACTATGTACAAGTACGTGACTTTGAATACCTTAACGAAATGTGGGAACAAGATGTAAGTCATATTAAACCGATATATTTGCACGATGAAGTAAGCGATATAGGTGAAAAGATAAAACAAGAGTTAGATATACCTATAGCACTTAACCCTTTAGATGCTGAACAAAGTAAATTTTTTAAAACAGTATATCAAAACCCTAGCCGTAACCCTCAGCAACAATTTGTGATTGATCCAGAATGAAAAAAGATACAATATGTGCAATACCGTGGATGCATTTAAATTTTGAACCTAATGGAAAAGTTGTTCCTTGTTGTTTGACATCTACACATAATTATTTTGCAGGTGACCTAAATACAGATTCTATTGAAGAAATTTGGAATAGTGATAATATGAAGTCACTTCGTTTACAAATGATTAATGGAGAGCAACCTAAAATATGCAGTACTTGTTTTAATAAAGAAAGTGTAACAGGACTAAGCGGACGTATACATCATAATAAAGCGTTTCCTCAAGTGCTTGAGCGTATTCCAGAAATTACTGACGAAACTGGCCATGTTTCAGAAATGAATTTACTTTACTGGGATTTTAGATTTAGCAACTTGTGTAATCTTAAATGTAGAAGTTGTGGACCAAGGTACAGCAGTGCTTGGGTACCAGATGCAAAAAAATTAGGACTAATTTCAGATCAAGACAAAGTATGGAACATTGATTCTGTCGATGATGCAAATAATTTTGATTTTCTTACTGAACAAATTGGTGTAGTTGAAAAGATTTATTTTGCTGGAGGCGAGCCGTTGATGATGGACGAGCATTGGCAAATACTTGAGCTGTTAGATAAAAACAAAAGACATGATGTAAAGATATGTTATAATACAAATTGTACTACATTTACATACAAAAATAAAGATGTATTTGATTACTGGAAGAATTGGAATGCTGACAAGTTAGAAATATGGCCCAGCATAGATGAAATAGGTTCCAGAGCAGAACTTATACGTTCTGGAACTGTTTGGAATAGGGTAGAAAATAACTTAAAAAGATTAACAACCTTAGATAATACATTGATAAAACCTGGCATAACAGTAGGTGCTTGGAACGTATTCAGACTTCCTGAAATAATAACACATCTAGTAGACATTGGTGTTATTAACAGTAAAAGACATTATCAAAACTTTTTCCTTAATTTAATAGAAATGCCATTACATTATAATATAACTATACTACCAGATAAATTTAAAAACAAGACTAGGAAACGTCTTATAAAATTTATAGGCAGTTTTAATAAAAAGCATAATACAGATATTAGAGAGCATTTTACTCAGATACTATCTGAGCTATCAAAAGATCATAATCCCAAGGCCGCACATAGGTTTGTAACAATGACAGCAAAAGTAGATAGTGTAAGAAAAGAACAGTTTTATGATGTTGTTCCTGAATTAAAAATGCTACAAAAGGCATATGCACCAGATGTATGATATAGCATTTATAAGTTACAATGAAGTTGAAGCAGATAAAAATTGGAAAATATTAAAAGATAATTTTCCTTATGCAAAACGCACGAATGGCGTGAAAGGAATACATCAGGCTCATATTGAAGCAGCAAAAAAAGCCTGTACTAGAATGTTTTATATTGTTGATGCAGATGCTGTTATTATAAATAATTTTGATTTTAGTTATGTACCTCCAAAATACGAATTAGATCATGTGCATGTTTGGCGAAGCCAAAATCCAATCAACGACTTAGTATATGGATACGGTGGTGTAAAACTATTTCCAAGAACCGAAACTATAAACATGGATACTAATAAACCTGATATGACTACAAGTATTAGTGATAAGTTTAAATTAATGCAGGATATATCAAATATAACAGCATTTAATGTAGATGAATTTAGTACATGGCGCAGTGCATTTAGAGAATGTGCTAAACTTGCAAGCAAAACAATAGATAGACAAAACGAGGAGGAAACTAATGCAAGACTTAAAACTTGGACAACCGTGGGACACGATAGACCATTTGGCAAATATGCTTTGGCAGGCGCTGCCGCTGGTATGGAGTTTGGCCTTTCTAGCGGGGCTGACCTTCGGTTAATAAACGACTTTAACTGGCTTAAGGAGAAATACAATGCAGATTGCTGAAATACTAGATAGATTAGAATTACTATACCCGGACAACTCTATCTTTAGTGATCTAAGAAAAACCTTATTAAGTCAAGATAAGTTTGCATTGTTTAGAATTATACAAGGATTTACAGGCAGTCAATTAATTGAAGGTATGCGTAAGTATAAAGACGATGACAGTTTTAATGCAGACTGTTTTAGTCGAGGACAACTAGAAAGCAAACTATGGTTGTTAACCGAATTAGGAAAACTTAATGTAGAACTAGGCACAGTGTTCTTATGTGCAGGATGGTATGCTACACTTGCTACAATGTTATTTGAAAGTGACATCAAAATAGATAAAGTTAGATCTTTCGACATTGATGAGTCATGTGTAGACATTGCTGAAACATTCAATAAGCCGTGGTTTGTAGATGAATGGCGTTTTAAAAGTATTACACAAAATATTATGGATATTAATTACAATCAACATGTTTGGCAGTATTGGAGTAATGCTAATAATAGAATGAGCTACCCTATTACTGATAGTCCAGATACTATTATAAACACAAGTTGTGAACACATTGAAAACTTTCAAGAATGGTATGATCTAATACCAGATGGCAAGTTAGTTGTATTGCAAAGCAATAATTATTATGAAATTGAAGAACACGTTAATTGTGTCAGAAGTATAGAAGAGTTTGCAGTAAAAGCACCTATGGATAATATTTTATACAGTGGCGAATTAGATCTGCCCAAGTACAAGAGGTTTATGTTAATTGGATTTAAGTAATTTAACATTAAGAGAAATGCAAACTGAAAGTGCAAGAGCACTGAGCACTATACAAGCGACTAATAATAACATACACCAATTTAACAAACAAGCACACCACAATAGTGAAAATTGGTATAAGGCTGTAATAGAGTGGTATGTAGAACAATATGGCGACTTACCTAGTCGTACAGGGCCTGGCAAAGAAATAAAGTTAGTATTAGATGTATAATTATCAAGATATAAAAACAATACACCTTGAGGTAACACAAAACTGTCAAGCAAGTTGTCCTATGTGCGATCGTAATATGAATGGAGAAGGTATTAATCCTCATATAAATTTAGATGAACTATCACTGCAAGACTGTAAAGACATATTTACTATTGCATTTATAAAACAATTAGACACAATGTATATGTGTGGTAACTTAGGTGATCCTATTGTTGCTCGAGACACACTAGAAATATTCAAATACTTTAGACAACACAATCCTAACATGTGGTTAAGCATGAATACAAATGGAGGCGCAAAGAATGAAGAATGGTGGAGAGATTTGGCAACAACTTTTGGTCGCATGGGTGCTGTTATCTTTAGCGTGGACGGTCTTAGGGATACTAATCACATTTATCGGCAGGGTGTTGTTTGGGACAATGTAGAACGTAACATGCGAGCATTTATAGATGCTGGAGGCAGAGCACGTTGGGATTATCTAATATTCGAACATAACCAGCACCAAGTTGACGAAGCTGAAGCACTTGCAAATGCATGGGGATGCGAAAAATTTATGAAAAAGAAAACAGGAAGATTCATTGACACAAATTCAAATAAAAAAGAAAAGCATCAGGCCAAAGACCGCAAAGGCAAAGATACAGCCGAGCTCAAAAAGCCAGACGCAAAGTACCAGAACAAAGCACTTACCAAGCAAGAGGCTATCCTCAAGAAATACGGTAGCATGGACGCATATTATGACGCGGCTCCTATTATTTGTAAAGTTAAAAAAGAAAACAGTTTGTTTATTACAGCAGAAGGACTAGCATTACCCTGTTGTTGGACAGCTGGACGTATGTACAAGTGGTGGCATAAAGATCCTAAAGTAGAACAGATATGGGACTTTGTTGATAAAAAGGCATTAGATGCTCGTAACGGATTAAGCAAAGTTTTTGATACAGGAATATTTGATCGTATACAAGAAAGTTGGGCAAAGCCTAGTTGCAGAGATGGTAAATTAAAAGTCTGTGCTACAAAGTGTGGATCCGAGTTCGATCCCTTTGCAGAGCAGTTTAAATAAGTACATTATGAGCGATAAGACATTACCATCAGAAACTTTCTGTGCGTTACCATGGATGCATCTAAGCAGTAGACCAGACGGAAAAATGCGTACCTGCTGTACATCAAATGCAAGTAGTGTACAAGATCCTGATTCAAATAAAAAAGTAGGCGGCGGAGAAGTAGGCATTGTAAAAAACGATGACGGCGTCCCTGCTAACTTCAATCACACCACACTTGAAGAAGCATGGAATAGTGGTTATATGCGTAACGTTCGTAAAATGATGTTGCGTGGAGAAAAGCCTGCTAGTTGTCTTAAATGCTACAAGGAAGAAGAAGCAGGACATTTAAGTAAACGCAACTGGGAAACACAATACTGGGGAAATAGATATAATTTACAAGAACTAGTAGATGAAACTAAGGTAGATGGTAGTATTCCTCCTAAGATACGCTATATAGACCTTAGATTAGGAAGTAAGTGCCAACTAGCATGTGTTATGTGTTCACCACACGACTCAACAGGATGGATCAAGGACTGGCAAGCAATTACACCACAAATGAAAAACGAAAAACTTGCTAATACAAGTCAATGGACAAACAAAGGTCGTAATGACGGAGCAAGTTATAACTGGCATAAAAATAATCCACGTTTCTGGGCTGACCTAATGGATCAAATTCCGCATATGTATCAATTGTATTTTGCAGGCGGCGAAAGTTTAATTATTGACGAACACTATGAATTATTAGAAGAATGTATTAAACGTGGTCACGCCAAAAATATGGAACTACGTTATAATTCAAATGCTGTAGAATGGCGTGATGATTTATTTGATTTATGGGCACAGTTTAAGCGTGTGCGTTTCCATTACAGTATTGATGCGTATGGAGAACAAAATGACTACATACGGTATCCCAGCACTTGGAAACACCAAGAACGTGTATTCCATATGTTAGATGATACAGCGCCACAAGTAGAAGTTACAACAGCAACTACTGTTATGGCACTGAATGTAGCCTACATACCTGAGTTTGTGCAATGGAAGGTACAGCAAGGCTTTAAAAAATTAAACAAATGGCCTTTAGGAGCAGGTGGGATAAACATGCATTTTGCATATTGGCCACCTCAGTTAAATGTAAAAGTATTACCTGCACATATTAAAAAAGAAATAACAGACAAATATGAAAATGAATTTTATCCTTGGATGGAAGAAAATTGGCAACTGTTTACCGGTGTAGAAGAAGCAGGTATTACAAAGGAAAAATGGCTTAATGCACCTTATGGTATGAAGCGATACAAAGGTATTATTAACTTTATGAACAGTGAAGATTGGAGTGCAAGACTTCCTGAGACAAAAGAATACCTCAACCTTATAAATGAACGCAGAGGTTGGACAGAAAAATTTCCACAAGTATTTCCAATACTAAAGGATATATTATGAAAATATCAGTATTTGGTTGCAGTCATTCGGGAATAGGTCCAAGAAAATGGAATCAAACATGGCCATATTTTTTACATAAATTTACAGGGCTAGAAATTAGTAATTTTGCAATTGGAGGCAGTAGCACACAATTTCAATATGAAATTTTTAATGATAATATAGGTAATTTTGATAAGTTTATATTTCAGTTTACTGTGCCTTACAGGTTGACAAAACAGATAGGTCCTATCAATCAGAAAAAATTTGGTACGTATACTTATTTCCCTAGTATGACAGCTAATAATTTAGAACGCAGTACAGCAGGAAAATTCAACGAAGAATATAAAGAATGGATAAAAAATGATGATGGAGAAATACTTAATGAATACAAAAATATTTGCAAAGAAGTAAGTAATCATGAAAAATGTTTATTTTCGTTTTATATGATGAGACATAAGTCAAATGTACAAGATATAGAAATAATGCAAAATAATTTTCCAAAACTTATTACAGATACTGGAATTCATCTTCAAATGAAAGAAAATAAAAAAATTGCAACCTATATAAAGGAAAAATGTAAACTATGAATATAGATGATAAAAACTTTTGTGTTGTTCCTTTTGTACAGTTGAACACTAGAGGTAAAGGTGATGCTAGGGTTTGTTGTAGTATTACGGGTATTGAAAGAGGCATACCTAAAGATCTATTGTTAGATGAACTAAATGACGAAAACTATAACGCTGAAACACCTGTATACAATTTACAAAATGATGCTATTGCAGATTTGTGGAATAGCAAATTCATGCGTGACTTTAGAATGAAAATGCTTCAAGGAGAGCATATACCTGCATGTGAGTTTTGTCACCGAATGGAAGCAAGCGGATTGACATCCAAGCGTATAGGTAAAAATGCAAGATTTAAAGAAAAGACACTACCTCTATTACAAAAATATTATGAACGTAATGGATATGTAGATGTAATGCCACAGTGGTGGGAAATACGCTTGTCAACAAAATGTAATTTAAGTTGTATCATGTGTACTCCAGGTCTAAGTTCTATGATGTATAAAGAATATTCAAAATGGGAAAAAGAAGGAAACTTACATCATATGATGCAGGGTGCTTTGAATATTGCTAAAGAAAGCGGCGAAGAATATCTCAGTAGTAGTAAGTATTTCAAAGAACAAATTATGGATAATCTAGAACATTGTTTGTTTATGGAGTTTAGAGGAGGAGAAGTATTTGCTGATAAACCTAGTGTACGATTTATTGACAGTATTGGAAATACTGAATATGCAAAAAATATTCAATTAGATATTAGCACTAATGCCACATTAATTACATCTGAAGTTGTAGAGGTTTTAAATAAGTTTGCTGGAGGAACACTGAGATTTAGTATTGATAGTTTTGAAGATGAAGATGAATATATTAGGTATCATACTGAATGGCAAAGTGTTATAGACAGCATGACTAATTCAAGAAAACTACACAAAGGTTGGCGATTCCTTACACAAACTACTGTGCAATCGTTAAACTGTCTTAGTATGGATAAGTTGATTACTTTCTTTGATGATTACATAAAGCAAAATGATTCACAGAGATTTTATTTAGGCTTTACTACTGTCCGAGGTAAGGACTTTCTACGACATGAGATGGTTAGCTTAGAAGATAGAAAAATACAAATTGAAAAGTTAGAAAATATACGAAGCACTTTGCATATTTTTAATAAACATAAAAAGAAACAACATTATAATGATGCATTAGATATGCTGACATCGGTTCTAAGTATGCCAGAGTATAATAGTGATTATTTAAATAAAAGATCAATTGAATACTTCCAAACATTAACAAAATTACGTGGCATCGATTATTTTGATAAATTCCCTCAGTTAAGGAAGATAAATGTATAGAGTAGAGTACCCTAGATGTTTAAATCTTAGAGAAATGTATGTAGCTGCTGATGGGCAATGCATGCCTTGTTGCGATTTATCATTAGGACAAGGCAAAGCAACAACTACACAAGGAGATTTGAATTTTGGCTCTTGGGAACTATTTTTTAAAAAAGAATGGCATTTAGGTTACAATGACATAGACTCAATAAAAGCAGATATGAGATCCTGGATTGGAGACATCCAACAATATAAATTAAGTCCTATTAAAAAATGTTTTAAAACTTGTAATGTGAAGTGGGAGCATAAACGGAGTTACTATCATTTAGAATTAAGTACACGATGTACTTTGAGATGTCCTAAATGTCCTAGAACACGTTGGTCAGAAGTTAGTCCTAATAATATATTTAAAAAAATGGATATGAAATACGAACAAGTAGAAGCTCTTGTAAAAGATAAAAGCAACAAATACTTTTTACTACAAGGAACTTTGGGAGATCCTGTCTTTCATCCAAGGATATTTGATATTATAAAAATGATTTCTCAACATAAAAAATTTTTTATAATGTCTACTGCATCTCCCTCTAGAACTGTTGAGTGGTGGAAAGAATTTTATAGTTGCTATGATGATAACCATCTTAATATAGTTAAATTTGGAGTAGACGGCTTAGCCGATACTGCTCATATGTATAGAAAAGGAACAGAGTTTGATAAAGTTTGGAAAGCAATGAAACTAGGCGCCAAATTAGGAAAAAAAATAGAATGGCAATTTATTCCGTTTAGATTTAACGAACATCAAATCAAAGAAGCTGAAAAAATGGCCGAAGATAACAACATACAATTTAAACTGTTTAAAAGCAATCGCTGGGATAATGATGAAGATCCTTTGCGTCCTATTAACGAAAAATTATATGTACAACAAAGAGGTTATTGATGACAGACACTAAATGCCCTATACCTTGGATGAGCCAAAGCTATCGAGCTAACGGAGATATCAGAGTTTGTTGTCAAGCACAGCACGGCCCAACTGGAGGCATACTTAAAGACGAAGATGGTAATGTAATTAATGCTAGGAATAGCGATCTTAATGAAATAAGAAATGCGCCTATTGAAAAAGATATACGCAAAGCCATGATGAACGGAGAACGTCATCCGGAGTGCATTCGTTGTCATACTGAAGAAGATGCTGGAATGACCAGCAGGCGTATGCTTGAAAATAAACTATGGATAAAAGGCGGTTGGCAACAAATAAAAGAAAAAGATAAATTTTCCTGGGATTATTTGCTAGAACACACACAAGAAGACGGTACAATAGACACAGATGTTATAGGAAATAGTTTCTTTGATCTACGTTTTGGAAATTTATGTAATTTAAAATGTAGAATGTGTGGACCTACCGACAGTAGCATGTGGTATGACGAACAAGTTAAACTTTGGGGAGATACTTATAAAGATAGTCATGGTACGGTAAAACTAATACCTAATGCAAAGGGTAAACATGTACCCGAAGTAAATGTTTATGATTGGCATGAGAGCGAATCATATTGGGAACAAATGGAAAATCATATTCCTCATATTAAAAAATTATATATTGTAGGCGGCGAGCCTTTTATGATTGATCAACACTATGCATTCCTACAAAAATGTGTTGACCAGGGGTATGCAAAAGATATGGTTGTTGAATACAATTCAAATATAACAAATATTCCTCAACGTGCTTGGGACATATGGAAACACTTTAGACGTATAGGTATAGGTGCAAGTATTGATGCTATAGGAGATTTAAACTATTATATTCGTTATCCTAGTCATTTTAAAAAGATATGGGAAAATTTAAACAAACTGTCTAGTGCAGATGGAAATTTTAAAATTTGGTATGCAACAACTATTAGTGTGTATAATGTATATACATTACCAGAAATGCTAGAATTTATTGTAAGAAATACGTTACCAAGAGTAAATGATGATGATATGAAACCTATTATGAGTCCGCACCCGTTGCATGGCCCACATTTTTTAAACATAAGAATGTTGCCTAAAGAAGTAAAAGATAAAATTGCAAATAAGTTTGAAGACTCAAAAGAAAATTTAGACAATATAATTGATGAATTTATTTTGGACGAAAGTAGGAATATAGCAAGTAAACAACAAATGCGTAAAATACTAGACACCTATAAAGAATTCATGTATGCTAAAGATATGAGTGCAAGTTTACCTAAGTTTTGGGAACACACAAGAAAGCTAGACGCTATTAGAGGACACAAGTTTGAAGATTACTGTCCAGAAATGTATGAAATGTTAAAGGAGTACGAAATTGAAACCACACCTTAAATTAGACAAATTAAAAGTAATTGATGACGCAGTTAATATTTGGAACACAATTGATCATAGTACAGAAAACAATCTAGATATTAAATTTTTTAGACAAGCATCTAAAACAATGGGTCACTATAGTTTAGGAAAAAAAACAAAAAGATGGGACGATTTTAGAGAAAATTTTAAACCATTCACAGATGAGTCGTGTCTTATAGAGTTTTATGTAGGAAATAAAGAAAATTACGTAAGTAACCCTCATACTGATAGAGGAAGAACCGTTGCTATAAACATTCCTATTAAAGTAGATTTAAATAATAGTACAGCATTTTTTGGTAAACATTTTGATTTATCTGAATATCCTGCACCATCATCTCGGCAAAAATATACTTTTGATATATCTACAAAAGAGACTGAATTTAAGGCAGAAACAAATACAAGGTATTTAGGTGAGTACAACGAAAATTTTTACGATCATGTAGATTTAGACTGTCCTGTACTATTTAATCCTGCTGTACCTCATGGTGGATGGAATAAATCGGATGATAGTCGTGTGCTAATGAGTCTTAGTTTTGACAGTATGACATATGAACAAGCATATAATAAATGTGTAGAATTAGGATGGACAAGTGAAATATCTTAATTGTGAAGATATTAAATATTTACAATTAGATCATAATTCTACTTGTAATTTACGTTGTCCTCAATGTGCTAGAACACATGCAGGCAACACACATCCTGACCTTCCGTTAACTGAACTTATAGTAGACGATTATAAATGGTTCTTAAAAGACCTCTTAAACTTAGATACAGTAATGTGGTGCGGAAATTATGGCGAAGTAGGGTTTTCTGAAACCTTTTTAGATTGCTTACAATATGTTGTGGAAAATACCCGTGCAAAATGTATAATAACCACAAATGCTAGTGTGAGGGACGAAAGTTGGTGGAAAGAGGTTGCTAAACTGCTTGATCGTCGAGGCAAAGTAAACTTTTCTATTGATGGATTAGAAGACACTAATCCTATATATCGTGTAAATTCTAATTGGAATAGGATAATTTCAAACGTGAAAGCATTTAATGATGCCGGCGGAAGATCACGTTGGGACTATCTAGTATTTGACCATAACGAACATCAGGTTGATGATGCAGTTGATCTTGCCAAAGAACTTGGATTTGAACAATTTCAAATAAAATTAACAAACCGTTTTGTTAATGATAATCAGTATACACATGGAGGAGAAGCACAAGCACAACAAGTAAAAAATAAACGCAGCGAATATGTGCTTGGTATGCCTAAAAATCCAAACTTTCAAGGTAGCGGCAAAACACAGAATCAAGAAATTATAGAAAAATATGGCTCTTGGACAAACTATGTAAATACTACTCCTATAAAGTGTAAATGGCAACCAAATGGCCAATTGTTTATAGATTTTGAAGCAAGAGTATGGAGTTGTACTTGGACAGCTAGTGGCTATCATCACTATGGTGATAACACACAAAAACATCAAGCACAGAAGCTATTTGACAAATACGGCAAATATTTTAATAGTCTAAGGCATCACAGCATTGAAGAAATATTAAATAATGACTATTTTGCAAATGATTTTTGTGCTAGTTGGCAAGGTACCATGGAAGATGAAGTACCTAAGCTATTAGCTTGTGGAAGAACTTGTGGGACAGACTATGAATTTAGCAGTGCGTATGGATCTAATAAAAGGTTGATAACTTTATGAATAATCATAAAAAAGCAGAAGATATAAGTTCAAGCATGTGTATAATGCCATGGATTGGCCTAGCAACAGATGCTAGTGGAGGAATACGTCCTTGTTGCTGGATGGAATCAATTACACCAGATAAGTTTATGGGTGATCCAAAAGATTATGCAACTAGTGATTATTTAAAAGAAAAGAAACAACAATTTTTAAATGGACAATATCCATTAAGTTGTCATCGATGTATGAATGACGATAAAAAAGGCATGCAAAGTAAACGTGTACGTGAAAATAGGGAATGGACACATAACGGCGGTGATTGGAGTAGTTTAGAAACTCAAGAACTTACAATGATCGATCTTAGATTAAGTAACATTTGCAATTTAGGTTGTGTAATGTGCGGACCTAAGAGTAGTAGTTTTATATTTAAAGAGACTGAAAAAAATCAAGAACACTCTCCAATACATAATTGGCGTCAATTTAACAATGTTAAAAACCTCAATTTGTTTAATCCTTACACTGATGACCAAATTGATGAAATAATTGATATAATAGGTCCTCATGCAAGAATATATTGCACAGGCGGCGAACCTAGTTTAGTCAAAAAAACTACTAAACTATTAGAAGTATTGTTAGATAAAGGTTATAACGAAACAGTGACACTTCAGTTCAACAGTAATTTCCAAACTTTAAATCAAAAGTGGTTCGACTTGTTAGAACATTTTAAAGGAGATATGCTACCTAGTATAGACGGAGTAAATGAAACAGCTGAATATATTAGATATCCCTGTGATTGGAATTTAGTAGATACAAATATAAGAAAATTTATTGAGCAGTGTGGTAAAACTTGGACAATTAAAGTAATGCCAACAGTAAGTTCGGTTAGTATATTTGGTTTAAAAAATATGTATGATTGGTGGTATAACGATATAAGAACAAAATATCCAATTGTACATGAAGCTATAAAAAATAAAGATCGTGAAAAAGCAATGCGTGTACAGGTTAATAATAGACTAATTACCCCGAATTTTTTTGATATAAGAAACCTTCCAGACAATGCAAAAGATAGAGCTAGAGATCATATAGAGTATATTTTACAAAATTATTCAAAATATTTTCAGATAGGTAATGAATCTAAATATTTAACAGATATAAAAAAACAATTAGATTTAGAACCTTTAGTAGATAGCAAATTGATTGTTGAAAATTTAGATAAGTTTGATAAAATTAGAAATAACAGCTGGAGGAAAAGTTTACCAGAATTAGCGGAGTTTTTTAATGAGTAAAATATTAGTAGCAGGAAATCCAGAATATGGTTTAGCTAGAGCAATAAAAGACAAATTTCCAAATGCAGACTTTGTAAGTCGAACCTACGGAGGGTTTGATTTATCAATACCTAGTAAGCAAAGAGAAGTTGCAGAGAAATCAATGGATTATGATGTGTTTATCGCAGTAAGTTGTGTTTGGAGATTTGCACAAACAGAATATGTACAAGAAGTTGCTAAACGTTGGCTAGAAAGAAAAACCGGATATATTATTGCTTTGGGGTCAAGTGCAGATACGCCTGTAAAGGGAACTGCTTGGATGTATCCTGCAGAGAAAAAGGCACTTAGGGCATACTGTAGACAACTTAGTCAAATCAGTGCAGGCGAAAATGATTGCGGATTAAAAGTCACGTATTTAAGTCCAGGCAATTTACATACGCCTAAGCAGGACGAAAAAATGCCAGATACGCCCAAACTTGACACTAATTATGTAGCAGATATAATACAATGGCTTTTAGAACAACCACAATATGTAAATATAAGCGAGCTTTGTTTAGATAGGAAAATCCATTGAAAAATTATTTAGAGTTGCCAAATCCGCCTCGTGGTTTATTAAAATATCTTAAAAGATTATATAAAAAAACTTATGCATCACATATGTTTGATATTACAATGAGTAAGTTTCATATTTCAGTTGATCTACAAGAAGATGAAGTTGATATTATAAAAAAATTTATACCTGTACAAGTTGGTAATATTTCTTGGAATTTAATTACAAATGCAGGTCCTCCACGTCCTACTCATATTGATAGAGGAAGAAAAACTGCTTTGCAAATTCCTATAGTTGCCAATCCAGAAATACATTTTTCTTATGTGTTAAAAGATGAAAAGTATTTTGATAAACTAAAACCACAACAAAATCCTACAGGGTTTATACAAAAATTAGAAACAAAATGGCTCAATCAACGATATGAAAATATGCCTATGTTCCATACATTTGTAGAAAAATATTTTGATGTGACACCGGTTAAACCATGGGTGCCTTATCTGAACGATACAAGTGTTCCGCACGGTGGTATTCATAAAGAAAAACAGGATAGATATTTTTTTAGCATTAGTCTTGCAGATAGAAAAGAAATAATTGATCTCAAAAAAGATTTTAAGGATTGGTTATAATGTATCACACTTTTGACAGTGTAAAAGACATGCATGTTGAGATTACAAATCGTTGCAATGCGGCTTGCCCTATGTGTGCAAGAAATGATTTTGGAGGTAAAACCAAAGAGGATCTAGAGCTAGACGAGTGGAGCAAAGATGACATTGACAAAATATTTGGACAGTTTCCTAATTTAGAAAATGTAATGTTCTGCGGCACACACGGTGATCCTTGTGTAGCAGAACATACGCTATATGCTATAGATAAAATAAAAACCAAAACTGATGCAACAGTAGAGTTTTATTCAAATGCTAGTATGCGTACTCCCGAATGGTGGAGCAATCTTGGTAGCTTTATGAATGAAAAGAAGCCAGACCATTGGCACTATCGAAAAAACGATCTTGCAATTTTTAGTATTGACGGATTAGGTGACACTAATCATCTATACAGGCGTCGAACTAATTTTGAAAAAATTATGGAAAATGC
>Ga0181600_10000268_pt1 | contig 39187 bp, 33 predicted proteins | sample 041ome_2_FD_132982 | JGI IMG/M metagenome (GOLD analysis project Ga0181600, IMG submission 132982) | Coastal salt marsh microbial communities from the Groves Creek Marsh, Skidaway Island, Georgia - 041406US metaG (megahit assembly) | ecosystem: Environmental > Aquatic > Marine > Intertidal zone... | reverse complement strand
TTTTAGCTTCTGATCTGTCATGAGTGGTGTCCTCTGAATGCAACTATATTTTACGTTGCTGTGCGGCGAAAGCTGACCCCACTTGATAAATGGCTCCACCCGCTGGGTGAATCGTTCTTGGGATTGATCGTATGTCATTCTTGATGGTGTTGATATAAGAAATGAATTTTTATTTCTCATCATCACCCTTTAAGGAACATACTTATTATGCAAACCAACAGCAAAGCAGAAGACCTAAACCAGCTTGACGGGGCCTCAGCCTACAATACAAGAGTTGAGAGATTAAAGTCCTCTAATCTTTTGGCTTTCTCTCTAGGCAATATCATCTAAATCCAGATGAGCTAGATTGCATAAAACCTAATCCAATCAAGATCCGTATAAGTTTTATAATTGTTCCCGGGCAACTATTCATGAGAGCACAACTTTACTTCGACAGCTATTGTCCTTTATGCAATAGGGAAATTGCTCTTCTGAAACGATTATCGAATAACGAAATATCTTTCGTAGATGTTCACGGGGTTTCAGAGAGTCAACATGCAGAGACTCTTCCAGAGAAAAGCGACCTATTAAAACGACTCCACTGTCGCACTCCTGATGGACAATGGCTCGTGGGTCTCGATGCCAATGTATATGCCTGGAGCAAGACGCCTTACGGCCCATTATTTTCCCTATTGCGTGTCTGGCCTGTTCGCCCCATCGCCGATGCAATTTATTCCCGCTGGGCGGACCGCCGTTTTGAAAAACGCTACAGCTGCCAAAGCTGCTCTCATTAATCGATATCCCCCTCTAACCCATCAAAGGACACAGTATGTTTTCATTATTTAAATCCAATCCGACCGTCAAGCTGGAAAATCAATACCGTCAACTTCTACAGCAAGGCATGGAAGCGCAGCGCTCGGGCGACATCCGCCTATACTCAGAATTGAGTAAACAGGCCGACGATGTGCTGAAGCAAATCGATGCCCTTAAGGACAATGAAGGGCAAAACTAAACAACAACTGCCTCAAAAAACTTGCTTGGTGTGTCAGCGACCTTACACTTGGCGAAAACGATGGGCAAATGAATGGGATCAGGTCAAATTTTGTTCGGAGCGCTGCCGAAGGAATCGTCGAAAGGTACCCATGAATTAACCGTGGGCGGCTCTTCTACTCTTGCTAACATCGTACTAAAGGGATTTCACTAATTTTGGTGGTGTACTCAGGTGACTTGAATCCCTGGCGCAGGCGCCACTTTCTCTGCACCCCTTCAGCACCAAAGAAAGCCGTATTTCGGCCAAACTGCTGGTTAAGCTGATCCAAAACAATCATCGTTTTATCGACTTTCTCTGGCTGCCTGCCTTGAAATAAATCCGCTTGGTAGTGGCGTTTAGAAACCATATCGATGATTCCCACACCAGCTTTCAGGTATCGACAGTCAGGCTTGTAAATGCGAGTAACAACCTGCTTGGCCCTTTCGATGATAATGCGGCTGTCATCCGTAGGGTAAGGAAGTTTAATGACCAGGCTGTTGTGGTAGTAATTTGGTTCAAAGGAAGAGGTGTGGATGAACACATGCAACGCCAGTCCCAAATGCTTCTGCATGCGCATCTTCTCGGCAGCCCTGCTGGCATATACGCTGACTGCTTGTTGCAAATCTTTTAAGTCAGTGATTTTCTTGCCAAACGAGCGTGTGCAATAAATCTGTTTCTTGTCATCCGGATGTTCCTCTAGCTGAATACAAGCTTGGCCGTTTAACTCGGCAATAGTTCTCTCCAGACAGACATTAAAACGGCGTCGAAGTATCTTGTAATTGGACGTCGCCAGATCCCAGGCAGAATAGACTTGCATATCGGCCAGCCTGCGAGTGTAACGCCGGCCGACACCCCAAACCTTGCTGACAGGTGTCTTTTTTAGAAGCCACTGCCGTTGTAGCTCCGTTTCCAGTAAACAGACCCCATCCAGTTTGGGAATTTTTTTGGCAGCGTTGTTAGCCAGCTTAGCAAGTGTTTTTGTCGAAGATATGCCAACACTTACGGGAATCCGAACATCTCGCCAGACAGTATTTTTTATGGCTCTACCGTGGCTATGCAACCCCTCCTTGAATCCAGAAAAAGAAAGGAACATCTCATCTATGCTATAGACCTCAACCTGGGGAGCGAATTCTCTCAGTGTTGTCATTACCCGATCTGACAGATCGCCGTATAGAGGAAAGTTACTGGAGAAGATCGATACGCTGTTCTTCTGCAGAATGTGTTCAACCTTAAAGTAAGGTTCCAGATCAGGAATACCCAACGCTTTGGCCTGCTGGTTTCTGGCGATTACAAATCCGTCGTTGTTAGAGAGAACGACCACAGGCTTATTTCGCAGATCAGGCCGAAAGACCTGCTCACAGCTGGCGTAGAAGGAATTACAGTCAACCAGGCAGAAGTCCATCACCGGAAAGAGTTGATGCAGTGGATGACGACTCCTTCAATTTGTAGTTCTGTACCCTCAGTAATCTTAATCGGTTTATATTTAGGATTGGCTGACACTAATTGTCTATGATGAAGATCCAGCTGTTTACAGGTGAATTCTCCATCTACGCTAGCAACGACCACATCGCCATGGGAGGCCATCAAAGAGCGATCTACTATCAGAAGTGCACCATCCGAAATACCTATACGTTCCATAGAGTCACCTTTTGCCCTAGCAAAGTATGTGGCCGAAGGACGGTTAATAAGATGCTCATCAAGGCTTATAGTCTTGTCTACGTAATCATCAGCCGGGGATGGGAAGCCAGCAGGAATAACGCTCTGATACAAAGGCAGCCTGACTTTTAAAGTCTGCTTATCTGAGGGAATGGCAATCTTAGTTATACTGTACATAAATACAGTATATTTGAAATTTTATGCCAGACCAAATTAACTATATAAATATTATTTTCGAAAAACACTATGAATTTTTCATTTCACCGCCTTTACTCTTTTCGTCGCTGTCCCTATGCCATGCGTGCCCGTCTCGGCCTTTTGTTTGCGGAGATGAAAGTGGAACTGCGGGAGATCACTCTAAAAAACAAACCGGCCCAGATGCTCGCGATTAGCCCGAAAGGCACGGTGCCTGTTTTACAGCTTTTAGATGGGACTGTGATTGAAGAGAGCCTGGTGATAATGGTGTGGGCGCTTGAGCAACAAGATCCACAAGGACTGTTGGATGCAGAGGTTTTGCAACAGGCCACCGCGCTGATCGAGCAAAACGACAACGAATTTAAACATTGGCTGGATCGCTATAAATACGCCGACCGTCATCTCGAAATGACCCAGACAGAATATCGGCAACGCGGTGAAGCCTTTTTACATGTTTTAGAGGAATTGCTGACTAAAAACTCTTTCCTGCTGGGGGGCAACGCGACAATTGCAGATGTTGGGATCATGCCGTTTATCCGACAATTCGCCTATGTGGATCGCGATGTTTTTTACAGCCTACCTTATCCGAACCTACAGCTGTGGCTTCAACATTGGCTGGAGCACCCATACTTTATAAAGGCCATGGCCAAGTTTCAGCCATGGCAGGAAGGAGATGACGTGGTGATTTTTCCTTCTTAACAATACTGGCCTCAACCCATGGAGCTATTCTTCCGCAGGAAAAAAGTAATCTCGGATTACTGACTGTGATAGTGGCTGCACTGGCGGACCATCCTCTCCTACAACACGCTGCACAATGCCAACAAAAACGATGTTGTTTTCAGGATCAACCCAGAACCAGTTACTCGCATAACCGTCCCAGAGATAGGTACCGCGACCCAGATCCACGTTGGCCAACTCCGGATCGGTCACGACAACGCCGTTATATCCGTATTGATACCCGGGCCTAATATGTTGAATACCTATGCCGTAACCTCCGTTCAAGATTTCGGTGGACAGGTGGTTCGACATCATCAGGTTTGCCGCATCCTCACTAATAATACGTTCACCCTCTAGTTGACCTTGTCCCAGCAGCATTCTACCCAGTCGTGCGTAATCGTCAGCGGTACTAAAAAGCCCGGCCCCACCGGATGAGAAAAGCTGTGGATTGTTGAGCGGCAATAGGTGCTCTGCTTCATTGGCGAGATCCAGAGCTTCACCGCTCCATACATAAAGCTTTCCAAGACGTTCCATTTTTTCTTGTGGAACATAAAAGTCCGTGTCGTTCATCCCCAACGGATCAAAAATATTCTTCTTCATAAAATCGCGAAGGGACATGCCTGACAACCTCTCTATGATTGCCCCCTGCAGATCCATAGCAATACTGTATCGCCAATGGGAACCTGGCTGGAATGCAAGTGGAATTTGAGCAACCTTGGCGACAAAATCCTCGTTATTGGCTGACCCAAACAAGTCGGCAGGGTCGTAGTACTGATCAACCCAGTCAGGAGTGAAGCCATAACTAAAACCTGCCGTATGAGTCAGGAGCTGTTCAAAAGTGGGTGATTCACTCAATGGTTCAAGAACCGGCTCACCATCAGAAGTTAATTCCTTGAAGACAGTCAGATCTGAAAGCTCAGGTAGATACTTTGTGATGGGGTCGCTAGGTTGCCATTTTCCTTGGTCATAAAGGACCATCATCGCAACCGCTGTAACTGGCTTTGACATCGAATAAATACGTACGATCGTGTCTGGTAGCATTAACGCGCCAGTGTCGAGATCACGTTTACCAAGAGCGGTGCGGTCAACGAGTTCATTGCCTTTCCATACAACGGTAGCCACTCCGGCAAACTGCCCAGAGTCAACCAATGCTCCCATCCGATCAGCCAGCGGCTCTATTGAGGGCTCTTCGGCTATGCTATTTGCAGAAAGCACACCCCAAGGAAGAAAAATAAATAAGCTAATAAGCGTGAAATACATCAAACGTGTCATGTGAATACCCATATCGACAAATAGAGATCTTATTTTTTAGAAGTAAAAGACGGAAACCGAGCAATGCAAACCCGGTGGCAAACCTTCCCAAAATACTCGGTTTCGACGCTCAAGGAAACCGCTCAATGGTAAACGGTACGGGCTTAATCCAATGCGGAGGTCAAACTAACCGTGCATCTGTGCCCAAATGTGTAAAATACCCATGCGATTATCAACGAGGAACTTCGCAATGTTGAGGACACTAATTAATACTGCATTTTCAGCGGGTCTATTCACCGCAATTTCTTTCACCGCACTTTCGGTAAACGCTGATAGTCACGGTCATAATCACGGCCATAGTCACGACCGTTTGAGCAATATCATCGACGCACGCAGCGACGAAGCCAGCGCTCGAGATCAGTACCGTCACCCGGAAGAAACGCTTCGCCTTTTCGGCATCGAGGAAGGAATGACCGTAATCGATTCCCTGCCTGGAAGTTGGTACGGCGACATCTTGGTTCCATTGATTGGGCCCACAGGTAAGTACATCGGTGTTCGCTACGGAGAATGGTTTTTTAAGGCTAGATTTGGCGATGATTATAAATCGCAGTGGGAGGGTGCACAGTCATTCCTGACCGAATGGCCCGAGAGCGCTAGGGATTACGGCGACATCAACAATCCCCCGGAGACTGAAGCCTATTTCTTTCCTGGGCTTCCTCAAAGCCTGAACGGCACAGTTGATGCCTGGCTCTTGATTCGATCACTCCACCACACCAATCGTTTCGATCCACAGTATCTTGACCAGACTGCTGCTGACGCGTTTCGCGTTCTGAAGTCAGGCGGCATCGTCGGCATCGTGCAACACCGCGCTCCTGAAAATGCTGACGAGGATTGGGCCAACGGCAACAATGGTTACCTCAAGCAAAGCCGTGTTATCGATGCGTTCAAGAACGCGGGATTCATTCTTGAGAATGCTTCCGAGATTAACGCCAATCGCAAAGATCAGCCTGTAGTCGGCGATATGGTCTGGCGTCTGCCGCCATCGACCACTGACAATCCGGCGACAATGGCTATCGGTGAGTCAGACCGTATGACCCTGAAGTTCAGCAAGCCATGACCTAAAATGCCGACACTTGCCAAGTTCATAGAAGATCGCCGCGCGCGGGTTGAATTCGAGGCGATCAAACTCGACAAGCCGATCGCACTCACTGATGTGCCGACGCCCGCACTGGTGATTGATCTCGATATTTTCGAAACCAATCTCGACCGGATGCAGTCGTTTTTGTCGGAAAAGGGTCTTGGTCTTCGCTGCCACACGAAGATGCACAAGTGTCCGACTATTGCTCACCAACAGATTGCCAGAGGGGCGATCGGTGTTTGTACTGCGAAAGTCAGTGAGGCTGAAATCATGCAGGCAGCTGGCGTCCAAGACATCCTCATCACGTCTCCACTTTCTACAGAGGACAAGATTGAACGTTTAGTCAGCTTGGCCGTCACTAACGATAGTCTGAAAATCGTCGTCGATTCCATCAAAACCGCGACAGCACTTAACTCGGCAGCAGCTGCCGCCGGATGTACCGTTGGTATTTTGATAGATCTTGATCCTGGTATGGGACGGACGGGAATTAAACCTCTCGATGCGGCTCTCAAACTTGGACGCCACATTCGTGACTACTGTGACGCACTCCAGTTTAAAGGGCTGCAGATGTATGCCGGGGACTGCATGCACATTAACAATTACGAAGAGCGAAGAACGACGTATGCCAACATTATGGAAAAGGGGCGTCAAACCCGTGAAATGTTTGAGGCCGATGGCATCCCTGTACCGGTTTTTTCGGGCGGCGGAACTGGTACATACGATATTGAATCGGAACTTGGAATACTTACCGAGGTGCAGGCAGGCTCTTATGCTTTCATGGACATAGAGTATCGAGACATCGCCAGTCGCACGGGGCCAATCTTTGAAGATTTTCAACCTTCGCTTTTCGTGCTGGTTTCAGTCATAAGTCAGCCTCAAGCTCAAAAAATAACTGTCGATGCAGGCATTAAATGTCTCGCATCGGACAAAAGCGTGCCCCAGTTTCGAGAGATTGAGGGTGTGGTCTACAACTGGGCAGGCGATGAGCATGGCATCGTTCAGCTCAATAAACCGTCTCGAGAAATTTTATTGGGTGATAAGCTCGAAATAATCACTCCGCACTGCGATCCAACAGTAAATCTTCACGATTTCTTCTATACCTATCGCAATGGCGTTCTCCAAGAAATCTGGCCAATATCTGCGCGGGGCTGCTCCCAGTAGTCTTAATGAGCAATTACTAAAAATTTGGAGTATCTCCATGATTAAGCAAATTGTGTTAGCAACAGCTTTGACAGCCTTCTCCATCTCTATGGCCTTCGCTCAGGACCTGCGGATGACGGTATGGACCGGCAGCGATGCTCATCTGGGGATGCTGAATGACATCGCCGAAGAGTTCGAGTCGACTCATCCAGGTGTGACTGTCAATTTCGAGACGATTCCGTTCAGCGACTACGTGAGGGGACTGACCCTTCAGCTGGCTGGCGGTAATCCTCCCGATCTGGGATGGCTTTTGGAAAGCTCAGCGCCTATCTTCGTTGATGCAGGTGTTCTACTTGATGTCAGTGATAAGTTAAGAAATGATGCTGCATACAATTTTTCGGACCTGTCACAGTCGGCTATGACGCTTTGGCAGTCGAGTGATGCCATCTACGGTATCCCTTTCTCAACTTCGCCTTATCTAACCTATTACAACGCTTCTATGTTCAGTTCGGCCGGAATTGCAACACCCAATCAAATGGTTAAGGAGGGTTCTTGGACCTGGGAAGCACTTCGAATAGCTGCCAAAAAGCTATCCGATCCAGCCAACGGCGTATACGGCTTCCAGAGCCCAGACGGCTTAGGTTATGACAGCCGGATAATGCACACACTGATACCAATTGTACGATCCTATGGTGGCGAGGCTTGGGTAAATGGCAAATGCGGCTTTGATAGCCCAGAGGCGATTCAGGCGATAACTCTCTACCATCAGATGATTTTCGACGATAAGTCAACAGTCCCTCCTGGTGAACAGGCTAATTTCTTCACGGGGGGCGCAGCGATGACAATCAACCAGATTAGTCGTGTATCAAACCTAGATGAAGCCAACTTTGAGTGGGGCCTCGCGCCACTCCCAAGCGGTCCATCAGGGGAGTCACCAACCATCGGCCAAGCAGCGATTGTGGCCTTCGCGCGCGGCCAAAATACCGAGCTTGCAGCTGAATTTCTGAAATATATGACCGACACCAAGAACTCTGCCACTATGGCACAGTTTTTCCCTACTGCCCGAAAGTCGGTTCTGGAAGGTGATGCATTCTTGAACTCCAATTCTGCCTTTTCAGCCGAGCAAATGCAGATCGTAGCTGCCGCAATCAGCAAAGGCGGTGTGTTACCCAGCCACCCAGCCTATCCGCAAATTGAAGCTGCCATGCGTCCTCGATTTGACGCCCTTTGGCAGGCTGATGCCGTGATACCATCAGTCATGGCATCTGTGTGCAGGGCAATACAGCCACTTCTTTAAGAACTTTCAATATTGGGAAGTCAATCAAGCATAGTTATAAAATGCCGATAATTAGCCTTCGCTGCAGAGAATCTATTACTGGCTGGTTGTTTGTCAGCCCCACCCTTGCTGGTTTTTTGATTTTCTTTTTCGGTCCCCTCATTGCCGTTTTTGGCTACAGCGCAACAGAATGGAACTTGCTCACACAAGAAACCAGCTTCGTGGGCTTTGAAAATTACACTGATGCACTGACCGAAAACCAAGACTTTTGGCTGGTATTTCGTAATTCATTAGTCTTTGCAGCCGGACTGGTTCCTCTGAACATGGTTATGGCGCTGTCACTCGCAATGGCATTATCTCGACCTTTCGCAGGACAGGTCTTATTTCGAACTATTTTCTTCGCACCAGTGATCACCGCTGCAGTGGCTTGGGCAATAGTTTGGAAATTTCTTCTACAAGGTGAGACCGGTACAGTAAACCAAATGCTAGCCATAGTTGGCATTGATGGGCCAAACTGGCTACGCGAGCCGAACTGGGCGATGGTTGCAGTTATTGTAACGCGCGTTCTTAAAACCGTCGGTCTTAACATGATCCTTTACATCGCGGCACTACAATCAATCCCACGTGACTATACGGAGGCCGCATTACTCGAAGGAGCTTCGCGCTGGCAAATCTTCGGCCGCATCATATGGCCGCTATTAACTCCAACAACGCTTGTGATCATGATTGTCACGGTTGTCGGGTCACTCAAAGTTTTTGATCACATCTACCTGATGACCGGCGGTGGCCCGGAAAACGGCACTATGGTTTTGGCCTTCTTTATCTATGAGCAGGGTTTCGAGTTCTTTAATGTTGGCTATGCATCAGCGCTTGCTGTGATCATGTTTTTTCTGATCGTAGCGCTGACAGGCCTGCAACTTCGCTTAAATGGAGGCTTGCAATGATTTCCTCCCGTATCCAGACAGTCAGCTGGTATCTGATGCTTGCAATAGCCTCGGTACCTTTTGTCTTTCCATTGCTGTGGATGCTGTCGGCAGCCTTCAAGGGCCCAGCGGAGATTTTCGCAACACCGCCCACTCTGATACCCGATACAATGCGCTGGTCAAATTTCCTCGAAGTGTTTAGCTATCAACCCTTTGCACGACAGTATGTAAACTCACTTTATATCGCCGCCCTCGTATCAGGTCTAACTCTCTTATTTGCCTCTCTTGCGGGCTACGCACTAGCCCGGATTCGCTTCGCGGGATCTGCACTGCTGCTGCTCCTTCTGATCTCGGCGCTAATGATGCCAGAAGAAGTGACGATAATTCCCAACTTCTTCCTGATGCGTGAGTTGGGATTGATGAACACACACGCACCACTGGTCTTGCTGCCTGTTTTCGGGTCGCAGGGTGTGCTGGCCACCTTCCTGATGCGACAATATTTCATGGCCCTTCCAAAGGAACTTGAAGAAGCCGCCTATCTGGACGGCTTGTCACGCTTTGGGGTCTGGTGGAAGATTGCGTTACCTCTTTCACGCCCAGCACTAGCAGCAGTGGGTATTATTACTTTCCTCAATTCCTGGAACCTATTTCTGGAACCTTTAGTATTTATCAGTGACGTCCGTCTTTTCACACTGCCCCTGGCACTGGCGAATTTCACTGATGCCTACGGGCTGCCGCTTTGGCATCTGCAACTAGCAGCTACCTCCCTCGCGGTTATTCCGACCCTTATCGTCTACATCGCGGCACAACGCCAAATTATCGAGAGCTTCGCGCTTTCGGGAGTAAAAGGATAGAAAAATGAAAGATTTAGAAGCAAATCTCGTCATCATTGGTGGTGGACTTGGTGGGGTCGCGGCGGCACTCGCTGCACTCAAGCTTGGTCGCCGGGTGATTTTGACAGAAGAATACAAATGGCTCGGCGGTCAGATGACTACGCAAGCTGTTCCGCCCGATGAAAACCCTTGGATTGAAGATCATGGTGCAACCGATAGCTACCGAGAATTGCGTGGTCGTATCCGTGAATATTACCGCCGTAACTATCGGTTAACTGAGGCGGCGCGCGACACACTGCAACTCAACCCTGGCATGGGTGACGTAAGCCCAATTTGTGCCGAACCCCGTGTCTGCGTTGCTGCTATAGATGAGATGCTCGCGCCATGGTATGCCACCGACCAACTCACAGTATTATTAAACTCGCGACCCACTGCAGTTGAAACCGATGGCGACAAGCTTCGGTCAGTCACCGTCGAAAGCGCCGAATACGGCACGCTTATGCTCGCAGGCGATTACATTATCGACGGCACTGAGCTGGGTGATGTTTTGGAACTTGGCGGGGTTGAGCATGTCATCGGTGCAGAGAGTCAGTCCGAGACAGCTGAGCCATCTGCCCTTCCAGGCCCTGCTAACCCTATGGATCAACAGGCTATTAGTTGGTGCTTCGCTATGTCCTTCGAGGAAGGCGAGAACAACACCATTGAAAAGCCAGAGGATTACGACCACTGGCGCACCTTCAAGACCGATTTCTGGCCGGATGTGCAACTGTCCTATGTAGCACCCAATCCCGAAACACTCGAAGCTGATCGCCGACCGCTCTTCGTGGGTGATAGCGATCTGGAAACGGCCCCCGACAACTGGCACTTCCGGCGAATTTTCTATCGCAAGCATTACCCTAAAGGTACCTATCGATCGGATATCTGCCTGGCAAATTGGCCGCAAATTGACTACACCGGCGGACCGATCATTGGAGTTTCGGAGACAGAGAAAGCAGAACACCTGCGCCAAGCCCGCAACCTATCGAAATCCATGCTTTATTGGCTCCAGACCGAAGCAGAACGACACGATGGCAAGGGCCGCGGCTATCCTGAGCTTAAGCCTCGGGGTGATGTAATGGGCACTCTCGACGGGTTGACCGTAGCACCTTACATTCGTGAAAGCCGGAGGATAAAGGCGGTCTTCACAGTGACAGAGAACCACATCGGCTACGATGCCCGGAAGGGTAAAATCGGCGCGGAATTTTTTGCTGACACTGTTGGTATCGGTTCATACCGTATCGACCTGCATCCCTCGACTGCTCCGCGTAATTACGTAGATGTCGCGAATTGGCCATTCCAGATTCCGCTTGGCGCGCTGATTCCTGTGCGTGTCGAGAACCTACTACCTGCCTGCAAAAACATAGGCACCACTCATATCACTAATGGCTGCTACCGACTTCATCCAGTCGAATGGAATATCGGCGAGGCAGTGGGAGCGCTTGCCTCATTTTGTCTTGATCAAGGCGCAACGCCAAAGGCTGTAAGAGAGGATGCCGGGCTACTCAAGTCATTTCAGAACCTTTTGAGTCAGAAGTTTGGGATTCCGCTTGAATGGCCTAAGCATATCGCCGAAACACCGCGTCTAGAACTGTTCGGTAGAGTGGAATAGCCATGGCCAGTGTTAACTTATCAAACCTGTCGAAGCGCTTCGGAAAAGTCGAGATCATTCACAACATTGATCTGGACATTAAAGATGGCGAATTTGTGGTCTTCGTCGGCCCTTCTGGCTGCGGCAAGTCCACACTATTGCGAATGATTGCCGGACTGGAAGATATAAGCGCAGGATCTCTTATGATCGACGGGAAAATAGCTAACGACTTACCCGCATCGAAAAGGGATGTTGCCATGGTATTTCAATCCTATGCGATCTATCCCCACATGACTGTACGCGACAACATCAGTTTTGGCATGAAGGTTCGTGGTATTCCATCCAAAGAGATCGAGGCAAAGGTGAGAGAGGCCGCAGAAATACTTCAATTGGATGAATTGCTAGATCGCTTACCTAAAGAATTATCTGGCGGCCAGCGCCAACGAGTTGCCATCGGCCGAGCCATGGTTCGCGATCCAAGTGTTTTTCTGTTTGACGAGCCACTTTCTAACCTCGATGCGGAATTACGCGTCCACATGCGGGCCGAGGTGTCGCAATTGCATCAGCGCCTGGCAAACACAATGATTTACGTAACTCATGACCAGATTGAAGCAATGACACTTGCCGACCGCATTGTAGTTCTTCGGAAAGGTCAAATTGAGCAGATAGGCACCCCCAAAGAACTTTACGAACGACCAGCTAATGTCTTTTGCGCACAGTTTATCGGCAGCCCAAAAATGAACATTCTGCCTGCAGAACTGATCGCTGACGCCCCTACTGACGTGGTCCATGTAGGTATTCGCCCGGAGCATTTAAAACTTGCTGATGATCAGGGACGATTGTCAGGCACTGTAACCGCCCGTGAATATACAGGCTCATCAGCGCTGATACATGTCAAACTTCCAAGTGGTCAGACTGTTCTTCTCGTGACTAATGGCTCAGAAACAGGGGCAACGGGTGATAGTGTTTTGTTGAATTTCGAGATGGAAGATCTTCATCAATTTGACCAATCCGGAAATGCAATTTCCCAAAGCTAGTACAGAAATCTTTCATATTTATAAATGGGGGCACATTTGGGGAAAAAAATATAAATGGAATCTAAAATATCTATTTATATCAATGGATTGATTAGCCTATTTGAATGACCCCATCACCTCCAAGAAATAAAAAAGCCAGCAAAAATTCTGGCTTTTAGGTAGATTCCCGGGTTATTAATTTTCAAGCAATAAAGCCGGATCGGGACCAGCGCCTTCCCTGGTTTTGAATTCGTGCAAAATGCGCATTTCCGGCACAGACACCACATAACAAACATCTGCATTTTGCGCGCAGGCAAGTGCTCGTTGACCATCCGGGGCCATTTCAAGTGAAACTGGCTCCCCCGCCAAATCCATCTCGCCAATCACCTCCATTGTCGCCAGGCTGGCCACGCCCACCTTTTGTTCTGACATAAGTGAATAAGCCAGATATTGCTCATCGGCGGTGACGCCGACCCGAACCGGGGTCTCTCCGGTCTGGATCTCTCCCAGTACTTCTCTGCTCTCCGTATCGATGACCGCAATTTTGGCGTCATTACGGTGAACCACGTACAGACGGGATCCGTCGGCATTCAATGTGCTTCCCTCAGGGCGCGCGCCCGTTTCCAGCAACTCATAGTCACCTGTCTCCAGGTCGACAAAAGAAACCGTGCGAGAGCGAGCATTGGACACATACGCCGTCGAACTGTCCGGGCTGCATTTAACAATGTGAGGAGTTTCACCCCCGGTAGAGTAATCCGTCTCGATATTCATGGTTTCAGGGTTAATTAGAAGCAGACGATCCGGATTTTCTGAGGTGACAAGTAAGGTTCCGTCCTGACATAAGTCTATGCCGTGTGGGCGATGCCATTTGCCGAGGTCGACTTCCCCGATTTTTTCGCGCGCTTGCATGTCGATAATGGAAATCTTGTTACCACCATCACCGTCAATCTCGATCGCCATTGTTCCATTGTCGGTGACGTAAAGGCGAGTACCGTCTTCAGAAAGAACGATTTCATGAGGATGAGGATTTACCGGAATCTCCTGTAACAGTTCACCGGTCAGGGTGTAGAAGGCAACTGAGTTACCCGCCTTTTGGGAAACCAGAACAACGCTTTCCGGTTCAGCGGTCAGTTCCTGCCCCTCCCCTTCAGGCTCAGGAGCAGCATTACATGAAGCAAGGAAAGGCAATAGCAACGAAAGAAACCAGAACTGGCGCATAAATTTACTTCCCATAGAAATATGATTTTTCAACCTTATACCATTGCCTTGCAGTCGTGTAAACTCAAGGCAGGCCATTGGTAGTCAGCGGCCGGACAAACGACAAAGGTCCGGAATGCCGACAATATTTGCCCCGGCAATTTCTATCTATTGATAAAAGGTGTAATTGTCTCAATCCCCTTACGGGCGACAACTTCCGGGTCGGTGTTCTGTACCACTGGATCGAACAACTCAAGCGACAGAGCACGGCTATAACCCTTTTCGGCCAGCTTGTTCACTATACGCTGTAGCGGTGCCACCCCTTCTCCCGGGTAGGCACGATCCTTAAGTTCTGCCACCTCCAGATGCGGCAATGCCGGAGTGTCTTCGAAGTGAACATGATGGACCTCTCCCTCTTTGATGAGATCAAGATCCTCGAATTTGCTCATGCCGGCCCAGAAGTGGTAAATGTCGATCATAAATTTCAAATTAGGGTGGTCAACTGTCCGCACTACATCAAGAGAGGTTCTAACATTGTTGATCAGTGTGGAGAAGCGGATGAACTCTACCATCAGGGCAATATTATGTGGCCGGGCAATTTCGGCCGCCTCATGCAGATTTTCATAGACTTGTTCATAGTCGGCCATGGAATAGGTTCCGCTGGCCACGGTGGGAATGACCAAACGATCAGCACCCAAGGACTCCGCCAATTCGAGTTTCCATTTAAGGTCTTCAAGTGCCTGGGCCCTTTGTGGTCCACTTTCCTCCAGGTATAGCTGGTTGGTGGAAGACACCGCACGTATTCCGAGGTCATCCATCAGGCGCCGTGCCGACCCTGGACCATTAGCGTCTTCAAAGGTTCGCGCGATCGGCAGGTCTGGTTCCGCTGCTGTGATGCCGGCCCGTGACCAGCCTTCCATCGCCGCCCGGAAATCAAAGCCGCTGGAAGTTGCTCCGTGCATGCAAACATACATGCCGGGTGACGAAGCCGCGGAAACATTGCCTGAGCCGACTGCTGCCAGCATGGCAGAAACACCTGCTGATAGCGCCAGGAATTCCCTTCGATCAAACTTGCTCATAATGCCCCCTCCAGATGCCAGGAAACTTTGAACCCTGGTGTATTTTTCTCGTTATTTATTCAAATTATTATTGCATTAGCATGATTTCCGAAGTTGCCGTCGGAAAGAGCTTTCAACATCTTATTGGTTCTATGTGAGCGTTTGAAGTAGTTTTTCAGACAAATTTTTACGATGAGAAAGCGCTGGTATTTTGATATCTCAACTTTATTTTTAGGAAGTGTTACTCTTCTCTAAACCAAGATAAATGGAAGCCAAAAATACTCATGAAATTAAATAGACTGAGTAAATTAACTATAGGAATCCTTGTTTGTTTGGGCGTACTACATTCATGCAAGGAAGATTCAAAACCATGGGTATCTCTAATAGAAGAAAACAGCATCGATGGTTGGAGTATTCTAGGGGGAAATGCGACCTACGAAGTAGAAGACGGGATCATTACGGGCACTACTGTTGCCGACACGCCAAATACCTTTTTAACGACCAATGAGATGTATGGCGATTTTATTTTTGAAATAGAAGTTAAGGTGGATCCGGTCGTTAATTCGGGTATTCAAATCAGAAGCAACAGCTTTCCGTATTATCGAAACGGCAGAGTGCATGGCTATCAAGTAGAAATAGATCCCTCAGACCGCGCATGGAGTGGTGGCATTTACGATGAGGCCAGACGGGGGTGGCTAAATACTTTAGAAAATAGCGAAGAAGCCCACAAGGCATTTAAACAAAATGAATGGAATCATTATCGTATAGAAGCCATTGGCGACAACATAAAAACCTGGATCAACGGTGTGCCAACCGCCTATTTGATTGATGACAAAACAGCGAGCGGATTTATTGGCTTACAGGTGCACTCTATCGGTGACAACATGGACATGCTGGGCAAAACAGTGCAGTGGAAAAACGCCAGGGTTTTAACAGAGAATCTTTCTGAATATTCCAGAGAATCACCTCTGGAACCTGTGATAACCAAAAACAATCTTACCTATCAAGAAAAGAATGATGGCTGGCAAATGCTATGGGATGGCAAAACAACCAACGGCTGGCGCGGTGCGAAGCTGGATGAATTTCCCTCGCAAGGTTGGTCTATAGAAAACGGTGAACTGATCGTGGCCGAAACTGGAGGAGCCGAATCTACTGCGGGTGGAGACATTGTATCTACGGAGAACTACAGTGATTTCGAACTACAGGTTGACTTCAAACTAACACCCGGAGCCAACAGTGGTATTAAGTACTACGTAGATACGGAACTTAACAAAGGTCCTGGTTCTTCAATCGGGCTGGAATATCAAATTCTTGATGACGAATTGCACCCGGATGCCAAGTTAGGAGCCCAGGAGGGTAGCAGAACCGTTGTTTCACTTTACGATTTAATACAGGCAGACCCAAATAAGCCCATCAATCCAGTAGGAGATTGGAACACCGCTTATATAAAATCGATTGGCAACCACGTAGAGCATTGGTTGAATGGCGTGAAGGTTTTGGAGTATGAACGGGGTAGTGAAGAATTTTTAAAATTGGTTTTAGAAAGCAAATATGCAATATGGCCCAATTTCGGATTGCTCGATGAAGGACAGATCTTATTGCAGGATCACGGTGATAAGGTTTGGTTTAGAAATATTAAAGTTCGTGTTCCTAATTAAAAAGAAGAAGCAATAGATATGGGCTACGAAAGAAGAGAATTTTTAAAAAAAGCATCATTAGCGACAGCGGCTATAAGTCTGGGACATAGCGTAAATGCCATGTCCTCATCAAGCTACAATAATATTATCGGCGCGAATGAAAGGATTAACCTGGCCATTCAAGGCTTGGGAAGAAGGTACGGTGCCTATATTGATGGAATCGTCGCCCCAGAGAGCAATGCGAGAATAGCCTATCTTTGTGATGTTATGCCCGGTCAAATGGATAAGGCCGCTCAGGCAGTGGGTACCAAAATAGATTATGAGCCAAAATTGGAAGGAGACATCCGTAAAATATTTAACGATAAGGATGTAGATGCCATTTTCATGTCCACACCAGATCATTGGCATACCCCGGGGGCAATCCTAGGCATGCAGGCTGGAAAGCATATTTATCTGGAGAAGCCCTGTAGCCATAACCCATGGGAAAACCAGCTAGTCGTTGAAGCCCAAAACAACTACAACAAAGTGGTTCAGATGGGCAACCAACAGCGCTCATCACCCCAAAGCATCAAAATAATTCACGACATTCATAACGGTGTTATTGGAAAGGCTTACAAGGCCATTGCCTTTTATGCCAATGGCAGAGGGGAAGTACCTTTACCGGTAAAAGCTGCGCCTCCAGGAGGTCTGAACTGGGACCTGTTCCAAGGCCCTTCACCAAGAAAGGACTATATGCATGATACCTGGGACTACAATTGGCACTGGTACGGATGGGATTTTGGTACGGCTGAAATGGGAAATAATGCCACGCATGAACTGGATGTAGCTCGTTGGGCTCTGGATGTTGGTTACCCGAGACATGTTGATGTGAAAGCCGGTAAAAACCACTTTAAGGATGACGGCTGGGAAATGTACGACGAAATGTTAGCGACCTATATGTTTGCAGACGACAAAGTCATTCAATGGGATGGTGTAAGCAGGAATGGTTACCAAAAATACGGTAGAGGCAGAGGTACGCTAATTATGGGCACGGAAGGCTCAGTGATGCTCGATCGTGAAGGCTATGAACTCTATGATCGGGCGGGTAAAAAAATAGATGAGATGAAAGGTGATGCGGAAGGAGGCATTGGTTTGGGTGGCGGTGGTGCTTTGTCGACAGCTCACACCATTAACTTCCTTAATGCCATCAGGGGCATGGAGGCATTGACCTCCCCGATAGATATTGGCGCTAAATCTCAAATGCTAACGCACTACGCAAATATTTCTTACAGGATAGACAGCGGTTTTGATGTCAATGAACAAACTGGGGAAATCAGAAATATGGATGCCATGAAATTATGGAAGAGAACCTACGAACCAGGCTGGGAACCAAAAATATAGTCCCCAGGTTGCTCAACCTTATTGAGTCGCCCTGAACCGAATTATTTTTCGTCCGATTTTTAGCTGACTAGGCGTAGCTCTTTTCAATCTCCTCGAGACTACGCTGTCTGGTCTCCGGCACCATTACCTTCACCCAAACCAACTGCAGCACCATCATGATGCAGAAGAAAAGGAACACTGTTCCCGGCAAAAATGTCGTTACCATTTTTGGAAAGAACATCGTCAGCAATGCGGCAAAGATCCAGTGAGTAAATGAACCCAGCGCCTGCCCCTCGGCACGGTGCCTGTTTGGAAAGATCTCGGAAATAAACACCCATATTACTGCGCCCTGCCCAATCGCATGTGCCGCGATAAAAGCAAAGATACAAATAGGCACGATACTGAAGGCCTCGGTGTAAAAGGCCCAGGAACAAAGCCCTAACGAGGCAATGTAGCCAAAGGAACCGATATAAAGCAGCGTGCGCCGGCCAAGTTGGTCGATTAACCACAGGCCTGCGAAGGTAAACACCAAATTAATCACTCCAATACCAACCGACTGAAGCAATGCAGCTTGCTGGCCCAATCCGGTTAACTCGAAAATTCGCGGAGCAAAATACAATACGGCATTGATACCGGACAACTGATTGAAAAATGCGATCAGGAAAGCCAACGCAATCGGCGTTTTTAGTCGCATGGACCAAAATGCCCCAGTGCTGGTCTTGCGATGTGCGGCATCCGAAATTTCAGCAACCAAAAGGTCAATCTCATCGGATTTGCAGGCAGGGTTTACACGTTTTAATACCTTAATCGCATCGCTCTTATCCTCGCGATTGCCAATCAGCCAGCGCGGACTCTCCGGGATGATGAAACAGAACGCTGTAAACGCCAGTGCTGGAATAGCCTCCACCCCCAACATCCAGCGCCAGGCATTAGTCTCTACAAAATTTCCGATCAAATAATTCGATAGGAAGGCGATCAAAATACCGAGCACAATATTGAACTGGAACAAGGCGGTCAGGCGACCACGTGTCTTCGCCGGTGAAATCTCCGAAATATAAAGCGGCGCGGCCACCGTGGAAATACCGATTCCAACGCCTCCGATAAAGCGAGCCACCATAAAGCTAATCGCGTCAGGGGCATAGGCCGAACCAAGTGCTGAAACAAAATACAAAACACCGATCCATAACAGCGTCTTCTGACGGCCAAACCTGTCCGTTGGCCAGCCACCAATCAAAGAGCCAAGAACTGTACCCCAGAGGGCCATACTCATAGCCAGTCCATGCATTCCAGCACCCAGGCCCCAGAGTTCCTGGATTGTTTGTTCGGCGCCGGAAATGACGACCGTATCGAAACCGAAAATAAAGCCACCCAAAGCGGCAACCAGGGCGCAGCGAAACACGTAAGCGTTGGTCTTCATATTCAAGCTAATCCGGTTTTAGGTTTCCACCCCAACATAAGTGTCAAGGCTAAAGGATCTTCCCTTTCTACACTCCCCCTGGGATTCATTCAGGTAGATAGCGCCTTTTCATGTATCTCAACAGAGTCGGGGTAACGCATGTCAGGGCGAGCATCCTCTGTCCAAATATGGTCGGTTATTTCAAACCAGTTTGGATCATCGTAGTTACCGCCTGCAATTCCACGAATTCCCGGTCGCATTTCCAGCGTCCAGGTTACTGTGCTGCCACAATTTGTGCAGAACTCATTACGCAACCACCGACCGCTTTCTGCAGAATGAAATTCAAAGGCTTTCATATCCCCTTGCAATATTTCCACTTCATCTTCCGGGAAATAGACACCGATTCCATATCCGGTGCCGGTGCGTTGTTTACAGGTTCGGCAATGGCAACCAATGACTCTTGCCGGGGTGTCCGTGGTTCGAAATCGCACTGAACCACATTGGCAACCACCCTCATGAAAATGCTTAGTCATAATTTTTTCTCGGATTGGATCCGATAAATCTTAACAATGTTCTTGGCACAACACCGCATACAATATACATATATACTCGGTATGGCTTTTGAAAGCCGGGATAAGACTGTCCCTCGAAAAATGCAGTGGGAAGGGTTGCGCTATTCCGGCAATTGACACGACTCTACTGGTGGCAAAGCATGAAAAAAATAACCATAAACGTGTTGTTCGTTCTGTTGACGATATCAGCAACCACCCCGTTCGCTTATTCGCAAGAAACTCACAATCTTGCGAACCCTGACGAACGCGCAAAATGGCCGCATTGGCCGTTAATGGTTCAGGAGATCCCAGAGGACTGGCCCAACAAAGAAGAAGGACCGGCAGATGCCGCTCCCTCTGGCCTGTTCGCGGGAGTAGCCACTGCGGATATATCACCTGCATATGGCATACCCCTGATGATGTGGGGCTCTGCTGTCCATGTGGAATCCGATGGCCTGGACCCGTCAGGCATGTATGCCAGAGCTCTGGTTTTGTCTGATGGCGTGCAGGAATTTGTCATGGTGGATGTCGACATCGTCAGCATCGATCGTTTCGATGGCCTTGTTGAGAGAATCTCTTTCCGAACCGGTATTCCAGAGGAAAATATCCGACTGGCCGCATCGCACACCCATGCCAGCCCCGGTGTCAATACGTCCAAAGGCCCTCCCGGTATTGATTTGGAGGCATACGAGCCGCTTGTCCAACGCCACAAGAATATGATGTACGACAAGATTTCTGGCGTTGTGCTCAGTGCCCAGGCAGAACTTAGACCTGTGCACATGTACGGGAGCCATGGCACGGCTGCCATCAACGTGAACCGCCGTTATCGCGGACATGATGGTACCGAGGCGGTAGGTATCAACCCGGACGGGTTTGTGGATCAAGAGCTGGTGGTTTTTAGGATAGATGATGCCTCTGGAGAACCCTATGCCGTCCTATTCAATTACCAGGCCCACCCCACGATCATGGCGTACGCCAATACAAAAATCTCACCTGATTATGTAGGCATGGCTCGTAATACTGTCGAGCAGGCCCTGCCCGGTGTCACCGCATTATTTTTCCAGGGTGCGGCTGGAGATCAAGGACCCGCTGAAGGGTTTACGGGAGATCTGGGTGTCGCGCACCGACTGGGCCAGATACTGGGGCATGAAACCACAGCCATCGCCCTCGGTATCGAGACGGTTCATCGCAACCCAAAATTCGAAGGTTATATGGAGTCGACCGCCTATCAGGCCAAACAGCACTGGCGAGTTGAAGGGCCAAGGGACCAGACACTCCGATCAGTGCGCCGGGTCATTGAAGTGCCTGGACGCAAGATAGCCCCGGAGGAAATGCGCCAGCTCGAGGATCAGCTCTCTGCAGCCCGCGATGCGGCCGTTCGTTATAGCGAGGATGATTATTCGGCGGCAGCTTTGCAGGCACGTACACGGTTACGTAGATATTCAGACCGCTATGACCTATGGCAAGGTTTTATCAATCGCACGGAACCGGTGATGGTTGAATTGAGAGCCCTCAGGATCGGTGAACTCGCTATTGTTTCCATGCCGGGCGAACCGTTTTCCAAAATTGGACATGCAATCAAGGAAGCTTCCCCGTTTGCGTTTACCATGTTTGCCGGATACTCAAGCGGTGTTGGTAGAGGCTATATGCCAACAGCCGAAGAGTATGATCTCGGCGGATACGAAGTGGTGGGGACTAGATACGGCGCAGGCGCAGCCGCGGAAGTGATTCGAGTGGCAACTGAAATGCTGAATGAACTTAGATAACGATTAATCTTAGACGCCAGACTGGACAGCCCAATAGCGGTCGGGTGACAGCGTTGCGCAGGGTCTCGCCGGGTGCGAGAATGCGCCGGCGGTAACGGAAAACATTTCACCCTAAGGAGGATTCGAAATGGCAACCAGTAAATCCGACCAGTTAGATCCAAGTTATAGTCCCTCAAGCTATAGTTCCTTGCCTTTAAAGAACACCGATCGGCGCTCATTCCTCAATCATGCCGGAGGGATAGCCATGGGCGCCCTTGCTGCCGGCACCCTCTTTGGAATGTCCCAGCCACGTCTTGCCCGGGCCCAACAGGCATTGAATGTATCCCACCATGCATCAGCCATGGTTCTCGATCAGCTTAGGACTAACTATACCTTCCAGATTTCTGTCGACGTATCCACCATAGATGAGGGGTTGTATGTCGCTGAGGCGGCACTGGCAGGCGGCGTCGATATCCTTGAAATGGGCACGCCATTACTCAAAAAAGCTGGCGTCTCCAACGTTGTACCAGCCTTTCGCCAGGCATTTCCGGATGCGCTCCTTCTGGCCGACATGAAAACCATGGACGGCGGCGGCGGCGAAGCTCGCGCGGTCTATGAGGGCGGCGCCAATATCATTGATTTCCTTTCACTTTCGGGCACGGATTCTGCCAGGGCGGTCTGTGCTGTCCGTGACGAGTTCAGGAATGAGTACCCAGAGATACCACGCCTCGCCTTCGCCGATATATTCCTGCCACATCAGGGACCAATCTCGCACGTAATCGAGGTCGCACAAAGTATGATCGATGCTGGCGTAGACGGTCTGGGTGTTCACCTGCAGACGGATGCCAGGCGCGCCAATCCAGAACTGATGGGGAGCTATCTTCCAGACATGGCAAGTACCGTTTACGAGCACTTCGGTGACATAGCTTCGGTGCAAATTGTCGGCGGGCTCAGCCTTGAGAATGCGAAACTGGCAGCCCGGGGCGGCCTGCGGGCTTTCGTCATCAGCGGCAATCTCGGACAGCCTGATGGCCAGAGACGATACGGCCTGCCCCAGCAGCAAATCGAGGACCTCATTGCCGAATTCATCGACGAGGTGTCGAGTATCTAAAACGCGGGGTGAAGTCCGCATTCACGAATGATTTCAGTTTCTATGAAACGCGATAAGACAGACGCGCTACTGCGGCGCAATGAAAAGTGGATACCCGGCGGACTGGCTTCGCTAAATCGTCGGGCAGATCCATGCATTTCCTTCGCAAAAGGAATGGGCAGCCGGGTTTGGGATTTCGATGGTAATGAGTACATCGACTATCACCTTGGATTTGCCCCGTATATTCTAGGCCATAACGATCCAGAGCAAATTGCCGCAGTTCAGTCGAGCTTTGATCGAGGTTTATCCAATTTTGGCTCCGGCACAACAGAAGAAGAAGGCGAACTTGCGGCCCTGTTTCTGGGCGCTTTGCCTTTCGCAGACCGCGTTCAATTCTTGAATACGGGAACCGAAGCAACGCTTCAAGCTATACGGGTTGCACGTGCCGCTACGGGAAGGGAGCACCTGATCAAGATGCAGGGCGGATACAACGGTCACCAAAACATGGTGGCTGCGAATCTCATGTCCAGCAAGGCCGCGCTGGGTGGTTCGAAAGCCGTAGGGGGCGAGTATCCACATGACCCTATAACGGCAGGCATACCAGAAGCAGAAAAGGCGCTGATCCACGCGGTTGAGTTCAACGATTTGGAAGCAGTCGAAAATGTCGCCAAAACGCACGATATTGCCGCCTTAATTACCGAACCTGCACTTCAGAACATTGGCGTGGTAAAGCCCAAGGAAGGTTTTCTGGAGGGGCTTCGAGAACTGGCAAATCGCTACGGGTTCCTGCTGATATTCGACGAAGTAAAAACTGGCTTTCGCGCTAGCATTGGCGGTTACCAAAGAATTTCAGGTGTCGCCCCGGATTTATCCACATTTGGCAAAGCATTTGCCAACGGGTTTCCGATTTCGGCACTCGCGGGCAAGGCTGAATACATGGACTTGGCACTCTCACCGGATCCTGCGAAGAAGGTACTGCTAGCAGGAACTTACAATTGCCACCCAGTGCCGGTTTGCGCTGCAATAGCCTGCCTGAAAAAACTCGGCGACCCTGAGGCAGATGTATATGGCAAGCTTGAGCGACTGGGATCACGTTTACAGGCCGGGCAGGAAAGCATTTTTAACGAACTTGGAATTAACGCTGTGGTCTCGCGGATAGGTAGCGCGAGCTGCGTCTACTTTGCGGATACCGCGCCAACAAATTGGTGGGAAGTACTCACGGGCCACGATTTCGAATTTGATACCAAGTATCGCAAGGGCTTAATCGAAAAAGGGGTTTACCATTTTCCTGTCCCGACCAAGCAAGGGAGTTTGTGTTTTGCCCATAACGATGCTGATGTCGACAAAACCCTTGAGGCTACAAGAGAGGTTTTAAAAGCGATTTGAATTTGGGCAAAGCGGGTTTTGCAGTCTGATAGTCAGAAAAAAGCCAGCATCTCCGCTGGCTTTTTTCATTTTAAGTAGACTAACTAGCGCCTCTCATCCTCCAGCCACAAGCCCTCTTGAGGCCAGCCAAAGGCGTAACTCATCCAGCCAGGTAGACAAATGCGCCTGCCCCGCAGCCATCCCAAAACCATGACCTCCGGATTCGTAGATATGCATTTCTGCAGGTACGCCATGTTCACGAAGCGCCAAATAATAGTTGATGCTGTTTTCTACTGGTACGGAAGAATCATCGGTGGCATGAATCAGGAATGTCGGTGGGGTATCCTCTGTCACCCTTAAGTGATTCGAAAAACGCTCTACCATTTCCTGACTGGCATTAGGGCCTATCAACGCTTCCTTAGAGCCCTGGTGGTAATAATCAGGTAGGAAAGTAATGACCGGGTAAATAAGCACAGAAAAATCCGGGCGCAGACTCGTTGCATCGTCTATTGCGCCAATATTGTCGGAATAATGTGTCGCACCGGTAGACGCCAGGTGGCCTCCTGCTGAAAAGCCCATCACCCCAATCTGGTCCGGATTGACCCCCCATTCGGGCGCTTTCTGTCTGACTGTACGAATTGCCTGCTGCAGATCCAGTATGGGCACGATCTCTTTTTGCTCCATTGCCACATCATTTGGCAATCGGTATTTAAGAACAAACGCCGTAATGCCTTGCTCGTTAAACCATTCGGCCAAATCGTAACCTTCGTGATCAATGGCCAATATCCGATATCCACCGCCTGGGCAGATAATAACGGCAGCACCGCTCGCCTTGTCTTCAGGAGGCATATAGACCGTCAGGGAAGGCACAGTTACGTCGTGAAGCCTCGTTATATTTCCTTCCACTGCCCTCTCCTGCAAATCATTCGGCAGCGACAATGGCACTTCATCCGGCCATAGGGGTATTTCCTGTGGCTGGGGAAATGCATAAGAACTAAAAACCAAAGTTATTAGAGATATCAAAATTCGCAAGGTGGTTCCCCCAAAGCATCTGAACTGATTTGTTTTTTATGTTTATAAAGCTACTCTCATTAGTCAAATTATCAAATACTTTGGACTCCACATGAGCCACTATCAAAAACAGCTATACGCAAATTTCATTTGGCTTATGTAGCAATGTTAATTAATGTCTTATCAACAATAATTATTCGTCTCTTTTGTTTTCCGCATATTGGGCAAAACACTTCAATAATACGTGTTGCCAACAAGCTTGAAATAACAGGAGACCCATCAACGCTTACAAAAAATTGGCCATTAGCAGCCATCATAAATATATGGGGAAAGAACAATGGATCGCAGAAAACTTCTTACCGCTGCGGGAGCAGCTGTAATCGCCGGGCCGACCATGTTTTCTGATACCGCCAAAGCGGACTGGCGCGAATCCGGACTAAACAAAGCTGCAACTAATTTGAAATCCTGGGTCGATCACGGTCGTGTTCACGGGGCTTCGATGCTAGTACAACAACGTACTTCTTCTGGCGCATATTTATTCTCGGAAAATTTCGGCACCGCTACTGGCCCTGAGCCTATCTTCCTGTTGGCTTCAATCTCAAAACCAATGACCGCCGCTGCAGTAATGACTCTGGTAGACGCAGACGAACTCAGTCTGGACGATCACGTCACCAAATTTTATCCCCGGTTTAAGGGCGAAGGCCGTGAAGACATTACTATTCGTCATTGCCTGACCCATACAGGCGGGCTACCCGACATGCTGTCCAACAACGAGTGGCTACGTGAAAACCACGCCCCTCTGGAGGATTACCTTGAAGGTGCACTTAAGGCCCCACTGAGATTTAAGCCAGGCACTGACTACGGTTACGCCAGCATGGGTTTTCTTATCACGGCCAAAATCGCCGAAGAAATTTCCGGTCAGCCATTTGGCGAATTCATTAACCAGACAATCTACCGCCCGCTGGGTATGACACGCACCTCAATGGGCCTAATGGGTCGCCCCAAAGACCAAACTGTGCGCAATCAGGCCGCACCCGCCAATACCGAATCTGGCAAGCAAAGCTGGCAGAACTGGAACTGGAATAGCCAGTACTGGCTCGACCTTGGTTCACCCTGGGGTGGCGCACTTGGGCCTGCTGTCGACGTTGCCCGCTTCTACGAAGAATTTTTACTACGGCGCGGCACCATCTTGAAACCGGAAACCGAGGCGCTGATGACGTCTGACCAAACACCCCAAGGCGTTCGACCCTTCGGACTGGGCTTTGGCCTAGCACCAAGGGCGGGTGCCACAACCACAGGGCCTGCTACCTTCGGCCATAATGGGTCAACTGGAACCTTGTCCTGGTGCGATCCAGGCACAGGCACCATCTGCGTGGTATTGACGTCACTTTATGCAGCAGCGGTTCGACCCCACCCCACTCGACTCGTCTCAGAGCTGGTAGCTCAGGCGGTCGCCTAAAGGCGCTCATCAAATCCGTGCACTGCAAATTGCTTACAAAGGAGAGCCGATCATGGCCTATCTACGCATCCTAGCCTGCTCCATATTGACGCTCGTCTTAGCTGCCTGCCAGCACAGCAATACTGACGCTGAGCAAAGCATCGATGAACACATTGGATATACACCCACGCAGATAAACATGAATGCACCGCGCTTCGAACATGAAAATACAGGTGCTGATTGCAAAATTGCAGAAAAAATTGACTACGCGGACCTGACAGAAATAAAGGAACTGCCTAACCCGTTTATTGGTATGAACGGTGAGCCAGTAACCCATGCCAGTGACTGGCGTTGTCGCCGGGCCGAAATAGGTGCACAAATGCAGCGCTGGATATACGGTGAGAAACCGGCACCCACAGCTAGCCTAAACGCTGAAGCAAGCGCAGATAGCATTAAGGTAAGCCTGAGTGATAATGGCCAGAGCATCGATTTTACCGCTGAGATTCAATGGCCAACCACTGGCACGCCGCCCTACCCGGCATTAATCGGAATTGGCCAACCCCGTCTGAACAACCAGCAAATCCTGGATATGGGTGTGGCTATTATTAACTTTCCCCAAAACGAAGTTGGCGCTCATTCCGGCCTTGAATCTCGCGGAAAAGGCAGCTTTTACAGCCTTTACGGGGAAGACCACAGCGCTGCCTCTACCGTGGCATGGGCCTGGGGTGTGAGCCGTCTGATCGACGCGCTCGAACAAACCAGTGAATTGAATATCGACCCTCACCGCCTGGGCTTAACCGGCTGCTCTCGCAACGGCAAGGGCGCTTTGGTTACCGGCGCGCTGGACGAGCGTATTGTGCTAACAATTGTTCAGGAGAGTGGCTCAGGCGGCAGTGCTGCCTGGCGTGTTGCCGACGCCCAGCTGGCGAGCGGCCAGAACGTGCAAACAGCTCGCCAGATCGTGACCGAAAATACCTGGCTGAGTACAAACTTTGAGCAGTTTGGTGAGAGCGTGAACAAACTGCCCGTAGACAACCATGAGCTTTTAGCCATGGTCGCCCCCCGCGGTCTTCTGGTTCTGGAGAACGCCGGAATGGAATGGCTTGGAAACGAGAGTGCCTGGACATCTGCGATGGCAGCACGCGAAGTTTATAAAGCCTTGGGAGTACCCACCAACATGGGGGTAACCCAGGTTGGCGGTCATCGGCATTGCGTGGTACCGGAATCACAAGAGCCCGCTGTTAATGCCTTTATAAAACGTTTTTTGCTGAACGAATCTTTGGACACAGATCTCGTGGAGACCGATGCAGAATACACCCTGGATCGCGAGCGCTGGATTCCCTGGGAAACACCCATGCTGGGACATATGTAAGATAAGAGTCCTGTTGATAGCTAAGCGACTAGGAAAATCTGGACCAATAAAAAATAGTGCAGAGAAGTAATTGAAACTTTCTTTAGAATTTCCACACTTTTTGTGCGCACAAAAATCTGATTTAAATTAGGTGTAAGCAACTTTAACGGCACCTGCAATAATACATTGAGGCACATGATCGATGAATAAGAACCTTATAGCCTATACAGCGAACGCTGCTATTGTCCTGACTTTTTTCTTGTCGGGCTCACTGGCAACTGCCGCCGAACCCAAGCAGTTTCGTGTCGGATCTTGCACGGCGGAACAAAACTCGGTTTTTGAAGCAGATACCCAATGGTTAAAACTTCAGCCAAATCAGTCGCTTGGCGATATCACCGCCGTGGTCGTTGGTGAGGCAAACCATCTCTGGGTTTTACATCGCCCTGCGTCAGTAGAGGGGGTAGACCCATCCTGGGCATTGCCTCCAGTCGTTGAGTTTGATGAGAATGGCGTTTTTGTGCAGGCCTTTGGCGGCCCTAGCGATCAATATGAGTGGCCCGAAAGAGAACACAGTTTGGCCATCGCAGATAATGGAAATCTGTGGATTAGCGGTAGCGCCTATCTGGATCTGGAGCCCGGCCATGGCGACGATATGTTGATTGTTCTGGATAACGAAGGTGGATTTGTGCAGCAAATTGGCCATCGCGGTGCCAGCAAAGGAAACCTGGACCGTGAAAACCTCGACGCGCCAGCGGACATTTTTGTCGACGACACAGCAGAGGAAGTATATGTCGCCGATGGTTACGGCAATCAGCGACTAGTCGTTTTGAGCGAGGCCAATGGAAGTTTTCTGCGTATGTGGGGCGCCTTTGGTTCGAATAATTTCCCGGAATCAGTTGCAGATCTGGAAAACATGCAGGACAGCGAGCTTGGTGAAGGGCCAGCCAGCTTTAACAGTGTTCACGGTGTAGAAATTGCCGACGATGGAAAGGTATATGTATCCGACCGGGGTAACCAGCGAATTCAGGTTTTTACCTCGCAGGGCGAGTATCTGGCGCAAACCTTTGTTAACCAGGGTTACCCTTCATCCCTGACAGCTTCCGGTATCACTTTTTCCAACGATGAAGCACAGCAATATATGTTTGTTACTGACTGGGGCAATAGCACACTTGAAGTTTTTGATCGCGAAACGCTAGATCATATTGGCCGTATTGGTCGAGCGGGAACACAGCCCGGGGAATTTCTTGGCCCGCACCTTATAGACACAGACAGCAGTGGCATTATCTACATCTCTGAGGTTCAGGGTGCACGCATGCAGCGGCTAATTCCCTGCCATACCGAGAACGGCAGTGTAAAACTATGGTAATCCGATCCCGTACAGGTCGAGATCGCTAAACCGTAACCGAATCGTGCACGATGACTTTTTCCCAAAGATGGGAGTGCTTTTCGACAAATTCCTGATGAATGGGGTGAGCCTGATAAGCGCTTTGCGCTTCAAGGTCGTCAAAATACATCAATTCAGAAACCTGAAAGCTGTTATCCACAACATCGCGACTTTCTGTAGACGCTGGCAGACCAACTGTCAGGGAATTTACTTCCGGAATCTCTGCCAGAGTTTTCAGTCCAGCCACCAGCGCGTCGCGATCGGCCTGAGAATCAGGTCTTTTTAACCAAAAAAAGACAGCGTGGATCAATTGTTGTGCCTGATGTGAGTGAGCCATCGCCTTTCCTCCGGAGGCTGCGGTAACTGCCGCGCAAGTTGCCGCAGTGGTCGCCATAAATTTTCTTCTGGTCAGTTTGGACATAGGTATTTTCCCATTATTTTATGTTTGATCACTATAACAAAGGCCGTATTGGACTCTGAATCAGTCGAACTAGTCCTGACGATAATGCCGGGTTGCCGAAACCTGCCTGAGCGTTTCAGCTGCTTGCTCCGGGGTTATGTCTCGCTGGGCCTCGGCGAGCATTTCGTACCCCACCATAAATTTTTTGACTGTGGCAGAGCGCAATAGCGGCGGATAGAAATGCCCGTGCAGTTGCCAATGGTCGATGTTGATTTTCCCTTCGCCACCCGGAGCCTGATGCCAACCCATAGAATAGGGAAAGCTGCTTTCAAACAGGTTGTCATAACGAGTGAGGAAGCGCTTGAGGATATTTGCCAATGCGTTTATTTCAACCGATGTCAGCTCAGCCATATGTCGAACATGCCGACGTGGCAATAGTAGAATTTCATACGGCCACATTGCCCAGTAAGGCACTAATGCCACCCAGTGCTCGTTCGACTCAACGATTCGTTCCCCGGATTCCAGCTCTTCGTGCAAACAATCCAGCAACAGCGACGAGCCATGTTCCTGCATATACCTTTGTTGATTGATGTCTGCCTGTGCCGGCTCTGATGGCAAATGATGACTGGCCCAGATTTGCCCATGCGGATGCGGATTGGAACACCCCATTACCGCTCCTTTATTCTCGAAGATCTGAACCCAGCGAAATTGTCTGGATAACTCCTGATATTGATCGCACCAAAGATTGACCACGGCCTCAATCTGTTCCACCGGCATTTCCGGCAAGGTTATATCGTGACGGGGTGAAAAACAGATTACCCTGCACTCACCACTTACCGGCTCTGCCTTTAGCAAGCCCGAACCCTCGGCAGGCAACACTTCTGGCATGTCTTTTACCAGCGCAGCAAAGTCATTTTCAAAAACGTAGGTGGATTTGTAGGCAGGATTTTTCTCACCACTGGCCCTGCTATTTCCCGGGCAGAGATAACACTGCGGATCGTATTCCTGTCGAGCGTCGAGGTCTGCGTGTTCTTTTTTCCCCTGCCAGGGGCGTTTTGTTCTATGCGGGGAAACAAGCACCCACTGGTCTAACAACGGGTTATAGCGCCGGTGGGGATGATCTTGGGAAGTAAACTCTGACATCAGGGTACCTCGCCAGTAATTTCGTGCACACCATCGACAATCTCAACCGGATAAAGCTCGGCGTCATATCCAATAGCTGATCGGTACTTCGGACCGACTCCGGCAATAAACGCCTCAACACAATTTTCTTCGAGTAATGCCAGCCCGCAGCCACCAAAACCGCCGCCCATCATTCTCGCCCCAAGAACACCTTTTTGCTTTTGTGCCAATCCCACCAGTGTATCCAGCTCCTCACCGGTGACTTCATAGTCATATCTGAGGGAATGATGGGATTCATTGAGCAATGATCCAAATACAGTCAAATCACCTTGTTTAAGTGCTTCTGCCGCCCTTAGTACCCGATCGTTTTCGGTAATCACATGCCGGGCGCGACGTTTAAGCAGCTCATCATCATCAAGCAATGCCAACACCTCTTCCAATTGTCCTGTTCGCAAATCGCAGAGTGACCGGATGTTGAGACTTTCACGCAACTGGGAAAGAGCTGTTTCAGTCTCCATTCGGCGCTGGTTATACGCCGACTCCGTCAGATTCCTGTTTTTGCATGAGTTCATAATCAAAAGGGAATAGCCCTCAAGATTAATCGGGACATAATCAACCTCCAGTGTTTCGCAATCAAGGCACATGGCCATATTCTCTTTGCCCAGAGCAACCGAGGCCTGGTCCATAACACCGCAGTTCATACCGACAAAGTCATTTTCTGCCCGCTGTGATAACCAGCTGATTTTCTGCCGCCTAGCAAAGTCGTCATGGTGCGATTCACCTGAAAAGGCTTCGAACAAATAGGCGATGCCCACTTCCAATGATGCGGAAGAGGACAGACCACCTCCGGAAATATTCCCGGCCAGGGCAATATCCAGTGAGGGCAGTGAGCGACCAGATTGTTGATATTCAGAGAATACACCCTTGATGTAGTTGCTCCAGTGGTTCCCAGGCGTACGCTCAATGGGCTTATCTGTGGAAAACTCCATGCTGTCGGCCTGATTGAGCGAGTAGACCCGTACCTTACCGAGATCATTTAGACCAACCTGAAAAAATGTACCAAACTGAATAGCGGCTGGCAGCACCTTGCCGCCACAATAATCAATGTGATCCCCAATCAGGTTAATGCGGGCGGGGGAAAAAAATTGGCGTGCTGCGCCGCCTGCACAACCAAAGTTAGCCCATTGGCGATCGAGTGCTTTTTCAAGATTCTCAATAAGAGCGTTCTTCATCAGGTATCCGTACTGCCATGTTTTTGTAATGCCAGTATTCGAAAAGCGGCGAGCAGCCCAATAAAAGTCATTGCCGCCAGCAGGAAATAAACTAATCGGCTACGATCAATTGGAACCAGCATTATTGTGCTGACAACTTCCGCAGCGACAATCAAGCAGATAAAAAGCACCAAAAATCGTTTCGACAGATAACGACAGAGGACTGCGCCCAATGGGGCACCGAAGAGAACAACGGGCGCAGCGACATACCAGAGATCAACAACTTGAGGATCTATCCCCCGTATTAGGTACTGTATGACTATGCCCAGTATCGAAGTAGCTGCCATGAGGACAACAGATGTCTGTATTGCCCGACGAATTTCAATACGGAAATAAAACACCAGCAGGGTAAAGCCAACCAGGTCGGCGCCAGAGCCGAGTAATCCGGAAACCATGCCGCCGAAAATTCCACAGAACATGGTAAGGGAGACGTCCCGTGCGTTATTTTCCAGGTGAGTGTCACTGGAAATATTATGAATATTACTGGTTAGCAGATACACCGCGAGGAAGCAGAGCAAAAAGAGCGTAAATGAAATCCTTATATCCAGAGGGGGTATTTGCGCTTCCAGATAGCCAATGGAAAAAAGTAGTCCCAAGGTAGCGCCCAGAAGATAGAGCGCCATAAATCCCATGGGCCAACCTCGAACCCGGGTAAAAATATACAAAGAAGCAGAAGTCATCCCGACACTTTGGATTGCCAGGGAAAAGGATTTAGCAATAACCGGCTCAAACGAATATATTTTAGTCAGCGCAGGAAATGCGACCGAGCCTCCACCAAGGAATGTGGACCCGGCGACAAACGAACCAAACGCCATAATCGGTGCAATCATCCAAGTTGGCGGCTGCCAATTTGCAATAAATTTCTGGCCTAATACCAAAAAATAAACGAGTGTCAGAACGCCATAGAATAACCAGATTGCCCATCGTTTCTGACTGAAGAAACGAGCCATAACTATCAACCGACTATGCATTACTCGCCTTCCAATTTATGTGACCTTTAACGCTAATTAAACTCAAGGCTAAGCCCATATCTGTTCGAAGCATGGAAGTTTACTGTAAAAGATGATGACTTCTTTCACTATTAACTCACAGGCTAATGAATGTTTTTTTGCCCAAAAAAAGGGGGCCTTGCCCCCTTTAAATTCCCCGGGGAAACTCACCAAAAAGTGGTGTAAAGCAATATAAGGATCGCAACCAAAACCCCGGAACCAATGAGATAGCCAGTTGAGGCCGTAAAGTCGACTTCACGCAGTTCGATCGCACCCTCCTGAACCCGACTCTTCTCAAATAGACCCAGTGCCACAATAATCAGGCAACACGCGATGAACACATAAAGTACGCGATCCATAAATGGAATTTCAGGCATTAGCAGTTTCATCAAGATGGAAAATACGAACGACCCCAACGCCGCAAGCAAGGCACCATTGCCCGTCGCACCTTTCCAGCAAACGCCGAGGATAAAGATGGCACATATGCCAGGCGTAAAGAATCCAGTGAACTCCTGAATGTACTGAAAGGCCTGAGGGAAATTACCCAACAATGGTTTGGCAACCAGGCAGGCGATGACCAGCGCAGTAACACTGGCGATACGACCTACTTTTACCAGTGTATGCTCACTTTCCACGCCGGGATTTAGTGGGCGAAAAACATCGAGGGTAAAGATAGTTGAAATCGAATTCATCATGGATCCTAACGACGACACGATTGCGGCAATCAGGGCAGCGAAAATGAGGCCGCGAATGCCAACTGGGGTCAATGCCATCAGGCTTGGGTATGCCGAATCAGGACGGGCAACACTAAAGCCCGAGGTCGCGTCTTGCGCCAAAACGAACGCGGCTATGCCTGGCACAACAATGATTAGCGGTGTCAGCATTTTCAGATAGCCGGCAAACAAAATACCTTTTTGTGCCTCCTTTATGCTTTTTGCGGCGAGTGCACGCTGAATGATGTATTGGTTAAACCCCCAATAGGACAGATTCATCATCCACATACCGCCGATCAACACACCAATGCCTGGCAGATTCATATATTCGGGATTATCTTTCGACAAAATCATGTCGAATTTTTCGGGGGCATGATCAAGAAGGACGCCGAAACCTGCGACAGGACCCGCACCACCAGAAACCCTGTCCAATGCTAACCAGGTGATCAGGAATCCACCAAAAATCAGGAGTACAACCTGAATAATATCTGTCAAAGCTACTGCCTTGAGACCGCCGTAAATCGAGTAGGCTACGGCAAACACAGCAAGGGCAACCATTCCATAAACAATTGGAAAACCGGTCAGGGTCGCAATTGCTGTTGCGCCCAACCACAAAATGGCAGTCAGGTTTACAAAGGTATATAACCCCAGCCAGAAAACACTCATCACATACTTAACGCGCTTATCGAATCTCTGCTGGAGAAATTGCGGCATGGTATAGATTTTGTGTTTGAGGAAAACAGGCAGAAAGAAATAGCCCACTATCAGCAGCGTTGCCGCCGCCATCCATTCATAAGAAGCAATGGCCAGCCCGACCACAAAGCCGGAACCGGACATGCCGATAATTTGTTCAGCAGATATATTGGCCGCAATTAACGACGCACCTACCGCCCACCAGGGCAATGAATTACCAGCGAGAAAGAAGTCTTGGGAATTTTTTTCGTGGCCAGCTTTTTCTCTGGAAACCAGTGTTGCAATGGTTATCAGTGCAATCACGTAGGCCACAACGATCACAAAGTCGATTGTGCTAAGAGTCAATTTTTCACCCCCCGGGCAGAATTTTTATTTTTTTCAGCAACCGAGGAAATTGGTCTATGCGTTGATTATTGTATATTTCCTGCAAGTTGCCCCTGCATTTGAGCGCAATTCGCAGAAATAGACAAGCGGCCCCTTTAAAGGAGCCGCCTGTATAGAGATTTGAACGACCTCCCAGTTCTTTCGCGCAACCGGAGAGCTATCGAACAACGACTAGTTTGTAACAACCTCGCCATTTACCAGCCGAAAAATACCCAGAGAGTTTTCTTCATCGACAGATTTGGGCAGGTATTTATTTGGCATGTTTTGATAACAAACAGGGCGCATGTAGCGATCAATCGCAGCTGTGCCCACAGAAGTGCTGCGGCCGTCTGCGGTTGCCGGATACGGTCCGCCGTGAACCATTGCATGACAGACTTCCACACCCGTACCAAAGCCATTCCAGATAATACGGCCAACTTTTAGTTCAAGCGCTTCTATCAAGCCATCAACTAACTCAGGGTCTTCAGCATCAGTAGCATGAATCGCACCGGTTAGCTGACCTCTCAAGCTGTTCAAAACAGTAATCATCTGTTCGGCATTATCGCAACGAACCACCAAAGAGCAGGAGCCAAATACTTCCTCACGCAGATCTTCATTGCTTATAAAGTCAGAAGCAGAAACTTCAAACAATGCGGCTCGACACTGGCAGCCTTGTGCTTCTTTCCCCTGGCTCAACTGGCTCAGTTGAGACATGGAAGAAAGATGCTCAACACCCTTCTGGTAAGCCTCATGAATAGTCGGGGAAAGCATGGTTTGTGGTGCGGCTTCGGCAATGGAATCACGGGCAGAAGCAACAAAGTCATCATAGCCATCACCAGCCATAGCGATAACCAGACCTGGGCTTGTACAGAATTGGCCAGCACCCATCATCATAGATGCAACCAAGTTGCTGCCAATTTCGGCTCCTCGGGTAGCCAACGCGTCTGGCAAAAGAAATACCGGGTTAATGCTGCTCATTTCAGCATAGACAGGAATCGGTTCAGGGCGTGCTGCGGCCAGTTTCATCAGTGCAGTACCACCACCCTCGGAGCCGGTGAAACCGACGGCCTTGATCGCAGGATGACTGACGAGGGCTGAACCAACTTCACGTCCAGAGCCAAACACCAGTGAAAAGACACCTTCATCCAGCCCGTGATCGGCGACTGCTTTCTGCAGCGCACGACCCACCAATTCAGACGTTCCGGGGTGGGAAGAGTGCGCTTTGACGATAACAGGACAACCCGCTGCAAAGGCTGCTGCGGTATCACCGCCGGCTACAGAGAATGCGAGAGGGAAATTGCTGGCACCGAACACAGCGACCGGGCCCAGCGGAATATATTGCATACGATGGTCAAGTCGAGGCAACGGCTCACGGTCTGGCATGGCAGTATCAATACGTGCACCCAGATAATTCCCATCGCGAATAAGTTGCGCAAATAGTTTGAGCTGACCCACGGTTCGACCGCGCTCACCAACAACTCTTGGCTGCGGAAGACCTGTTTCGGCCATTACGCGCTCAACTAGCTCGTCACCGAGCTCCATAATGTTGTCTGCACAGCTATCAATGAATGCGGCACGTTTTTCATTTGATAGTCTGCGAAAACTGGAAAATGCCTTGGCTGCTTTATTACAGGCTTTGTCGACATCCGCCTGGGTTCCGCCGCCAAAGTCAGGCGCCATCTTTTCGCCCGTTGCTGGATTAATCGCATTGATTTGTGCCGATGTTCCCATTACCTCTTCGGCACCCAAAAGCATATGGCCTGAAATAGTCATGTTTTCGCATACTCCTATAATTTTTTGATCCGAATCCGGGAAGCGGAGTTGGATATAGTATTCAAGGGCGCGCAGTTTAACAGCTTAGAAGCAATCGTGCTTCTCACCTTCCGTTAATCTTTATTGTTATTCAGGTTTTGGGGTAATAAAAAATACCCGTTCGGGTGGCAATAAAAACAAAAAAAGCCCCGTTCAAGGAACAGGGCTTTATCAGGCTCGCGGATATACGAAGCTAGCCAGTATTTCTTAAACCAGCGGATATTCCGGCAATGGTCACCATAATAGCCTGCTGAAGATCGCCATCTTCCTTCTCGCGATTTCGATGAAGCAATTCGGCCTGTAGCAAGTTCAACGGATCTACGTAGGTGTTACGGAAATCAATTGAAGCTCGCTGCAATGGTGTGTCCTCCATCGGGCTTTCCTCGTTGCGAATGCTTAGCACCGCCGATATGTCTTTTGTTAGCTGGGTTCGCAACTGGTTTCCCAATGGGAGCTTGTCCTCATCGACCAATACTGAATCATAGAAATTGGATATATCGATGTCAGCTTTTACATAGACCATCTCAAGCATGGATATGCGCGTGGCGAAAAAGGGCCAGTCTTCGCACATTTGCTCCAACATGGTTTTTCCCTGCGAATCCATGACTTGCTGCAGTGCATCGCCCGCACCGAGCCAGGCCGGTAACATCAAACGATTTTGACTCCAGGCAAAAATCCAGGGAATCGCTCGCAGGCTTTCAATGCCACCACCTGTTTTTCGACGGGCTGGTCTGGAACCCAATGGCAGGTTTCCCAGTTCAAGCTCAGGTGTCGCCTGACGGAAATAGGCAACAAAATCCGGATTTTCCCTCACAACGGCACGATAGGCTGCGCAAGACAGGTCAGATAGCTTGTCCATTACTTCGCGCCATTCAGGTTTGGGAACGGGAGGCTTGTCCAGGTTAGCTTGCAGTATGGCCGTGGTGTAGAGCGCAAGGCTTTTGGTGGCAATTGAGGTCAGGCCGAGTTTGGTTCGAATCATCTCGCCTTGTTCAGTTACGCGGAGGCCGTTGGTTAATGACCCGGGTGGCTGTGACAACAGTGCCGCCTTGGCCGGCGCCCCACCTCGTCCAATCGTTCCCCCACGTCCGTGGAATAGCTGCAGAGCTACACCGGCGTCCTCGCAAACCCGAAGTAATTCTTCCTGGGCTCGGTATTGGGCCCAGCCTGCTGCCATTACCCCGGCGTCCTTGGCTGAATCCGAGTAGCCGATCATGACCGTCTGGCTGTTTCCGCACTCCTCTTTATACCAGTCCATCTCCATCAGGGATGTCATCACACTGCTGGCATTGTTCAAATCTTCAAGGGTTTCGAAAAGAGGTGCAACGGGCAGCAAGTCTTTGCAACCGCATTCACGCATAAGCAGTTTGACCAGCAAGACATCCGATGCCGTGCGAGCCATAGAGATTACATAGACTCCAAAGGCATCACGCGGATGACGGCTAATTTCCCGGCAGGTATCCAGTACTTCTTTGACATTGTCTGAAGGTGTCCAGTCAGATGGAATCAGTGGTCGCTTGCTTTGTAACTCTGAGAGGATAAATTCCTGACGCTTTTGTTCATCCCAGCTGGCGTAATCGCCAAGCCCTAGATACTGGGTCAGTTCAGAGATCGCTTCAGTGTGACGGTCACTTTCCTGACGAATATCAAAGCGAACAAGGTGGACACCAAATGCCCTTACTCGTCGAAGAACATCGAGCAGCTTGCTTTCAGCAATGTTAACCATGCCACTCTCCCAAAGGGAGTCGAAGCACGCCTTGAGTGGTTCCCAAAGCTGCTCCATCGACTGCAATGGATTGTCCTGCTCATCCCCGCGCCCTTGAAGCTCCGCTTCAATACTTTCCTTTGCTTCTCTCAATAGTGCCCTGAGTTTTCTGAGCAAGAACCTGTAAGGCTCACGTGCGCCTTCGGCAAGATCCGCTAATTCGGGAGTACAGCGGTACATGGAAAGCTCATCAATCAGCTCTTGGACATCACGTAAATACAGGTCAATGGCCGTCCATCGGCTTAACAACAATACTTGCTTGGTCACCTTGGCCGTAACATTTGGATTGCCATCGCGATCGCCGCCCATCCAAAAGGTGAAACTGACCGGAGCAAACTCCAAAGGCAGATACTCACCGGTAATCGCCATGCTGGTGTTGTGCAATCTCCGCATAAACGCAGGCACGGCGTGCCAAAGTGAATTTTCTATTACGGAAAAGCCCCAGCGGGCTTCATCTACCGGCGTCGGTCTATGCTCGCGAAAATCGCCGGTGTTCCATATCTGGGCAATTAATTCCGCCAGACGTCGGTGCAATATGGTGACTTCCCGACTGGTCAGCCCTTGCAGTTCAAGTTGCGATAGCACCTGATCTATTTCTGCATGCTTGTTGATCAAACTGCGGCGGGTAATTTCCGTCGGATGTGCTGTCAAAACCAGCTCCATATTCATCTGCATGAGCGCATCGCCAATCCGGTC
>Ga0181600_10000254_pt1 | contig 39737 bp, 57 predicted proteins | sample 041ome_2_FD_132982 | JGI IMG/M metagenome (GOLD analysis project Ga0181600, IMG submission 132982) | Coastal salt marsh microbial communities from the Groves Creek Marsh, Skidaway Island, Georgia - 041406US metaG (megahit assembly) | ecosystem: Environmental > Aquatic > Marine > Intertidal zone... | reverse complement strand
GCAGGTGTTTTTTTAGCTGCTGGCTTCTTTTTAACAGGTGCAGGTGCTTTTTTTCCAAAAACACTGGCAATTTTGCTTGATAGTTTTTTAATCATACTCATTGTTATTTCCTTGTATAGTATTACTATATTTAGTGCTGATTGTTATTCATCGTCATTAACTAAAAAGCATACTTTTACTACATTACCTTTTTGTTTTTTAATATAATACTCTAATCCATTGTCGTTGAATATTTTACGCAAATCTTTTAAACTAACTTCAGTGAACGTCTGGGTACTCATGCTGATAACTTTTCTTCTACAGATTTTATATGCTTGCACTTTTTAAAAGCTGGACAATCGCAAGTAAAGCCTTTGTCCAACATTTCTATATTATAGATGTTGCCTTTGCTGCCAACAGTATTCCACACTGTGTTAACCAACCAATGCTTTTTGGTATTGATGATCTCACTGGTGTAAACTTTTGGACCAAACTTTGACATATTGCACCTCTATGTTATACGTTAATATAGCATATTATAGACATGCTGTCAACCTTAATCGTAGCCTAGCACTGCAACTTTTTCAAGTTCTTCTTCATACATTTCATTTAACCTAACAGTATAAGCTTCTTCAAATCCGTGCTCATGAACACAATTTTCGTGGTTACCCCAGATTCTTTTGAAATACGAATCGTATAATTTTTCAATGGTTGCATCTGATTCGGACTTGTTAATTAACTGGCCCTTGATGATCCAGTTAAAACGGTTGGCTTCTTTACGTACATACGGTGTGCACATAGTGGGACCTTTCCTTGTTGTATTTTTATTTACAACGGTTCCACGATGTTAGCGTAAACTTGCATAAGTTTTTGGTGTCAATCAAGGAATCGAACCTTACCGCAGTTGTGATATGACGCCTGTGCTATCGGTAACTGTTGGCAAACCTGCATTGACTTATTCTATTCTTTTCCAATGTAATTCGCCGTCTAATGGCAAACGTCCTCTGTACTCTACACCTGTTTCTTCGTCGATTAGTCGCCACTTACTTGGGCACTTGGTAATTACCCTGAGCTCAACCGCTATATCAATAGCAGGTACTTCTGTACCGTCTTGTAAAGTTCTAGTCAAGCTCACCGTTGTCCCTCATTTGTTTTCTTATTTTTGTAGCACTGATGTTGTGTATTTCTTCGCCTAAGTCGTGCTCTGTGAATGTGTAACCTACACCTCTACCATAACTAATGTCTACAATATTGGGAACCTTTGCTATTTCGTATTCGTGGTGTATGGTATACCCGTGTTCTTTCAATCCTGCAATAATATTATCTCTAACTACATAGTAATCAAATGGATTGTCATCTTGTCCAAGGCCAGCATTTTGCCATTGAACATCTCTGCACATAATAATTACTTGTCCGGTTTGTTCTAATGCTTTTTTAAACAATGCTGTATGTCCATCGTGCCACGGTTGCCATCTACCTAGCATTTGTACCGTAGGACTTTTCCAATCAAACATTTGTTTCTTTCCATTTAAACGGCATGTGTTAATTCCCACCTAGTAATAACAGAAGTCAACTGGCTTGCGGTATCAGTGAACCATTTAGCAACATGATAATCAACATTTACAGGTTTTTCAAACAGTATGTTAGTGTCAGAAAATCTACTTTCTTTAATAGTGTCCATCCACACTGTAAAGTCGGGGGTAAATTGTGCTCGTGTTACTTCGGTAGGACATACAAAATCTGCAACGGCAATCTTGCCTGCCATTACAACACCGTCTGCTAAGTAACGCATACGCTGTGCTTGCCGCAAACGACCCTCTGGTGTAAAGTCCCAATCATCGTAGTTGTGTCTTACTTCATCGGCATTAAGCCATACACCGCCAATTAATTCAGCAAATGGTTTTGCTAGTGTACTCTTGCCACTCCCGGGTAACCCAAATATTAAAATTTTCATAGTAAATAAATCATACCTGTTTAAAACTGTCCTCTATTAGGTCTTTAATAGTGTGCAAGTTAGCACCAATATCTAATACCACCCTGGACTCGTTGCTTCTATTTAATACCCAATGAGCATATCTATAGTTATTAATCAAGTATGCATTGTTTTCAACAATTGGGAGATTACCCCATTTATAAAAACCAAACTCGTTGCCTTCGCTCCATTTAAGTGGAATGTAAATTTTATTTAATGCCCGATCTCCCTGAGTAGGATCAACATGAGGGAAAAGATATCCACCAGGCGGCAACACATAAAAATTAACTATGTTGATATCTTGAGGGTTTGGAAAAAGCTTCTCAACAAACTTCCTAATAGGATGGTCATCATTTAGCCGCCATTCAAATTCAAAGTCATTGCGATGCAACATGCACAGACGGTCTTCGTCGTTTGCTTTCTGTTTGTCTGCTGCAAATTTTACCCAAGTATCCCAGTCTGCTGGACCAAACAATACTTGACCGTTCCATTCTTTGATTTGATAGTCAACTTCGATGTGTTCGTTGGCATTGGTAAACAACCATTGCTGTCTCCAGTTAGTGCTTTGTTCTACTGCCTGATCAAATACAGTTTGATCAAACACAGGTACATCAATGTTTAACTTGGTCCAAGGCACTCCGCTATCTAAATAATGGTCAAGATCAAATTGATTATTATTGCTTAGTTCTTCGATTAGTTTAGGGAATTCATGCATTGTAACCGTCCATTAAAAACTTCCAAATTGGTGTTTTGATATCTAATTCAAATGTGCCATTGTGATAAAACACGCTGCAAGGCTGATAGTAATCAGGTGGCAAAAACTCTCTGTAAAAATTTTCGTCATAGCAAGGAAAGTATTTCCCTTTATAAAAATGATGTTGCAAATTTATATCGTCGATTTCTACTTTTACAAGTTCTACAAACGTGTCTTTTTCTGAATCATGTATGTGTATCTTGTCAAAAAATTGTATCCTCAACTGATCAATTGGCGAAAACTCAATCTCAGACGTTACTGTAAACTTTCCGTCTTGCACCAATGAATATTCTGAAGTACGATTGTGCCTATTGGACACACTGATTTTAGGATCGCCGCCAGCAACTGATCCTATAAATTCTAATTCAACCTTCATGGTTGCCTCCGCTGCTCGATTTGTCTGTGCTGTATTATATATCTCGAAAATACGTAGTATGATTATTTAAGCAGTTTTGTGTCTTGCTCAGGACAGTCTGGGCACCATTTGCTCAATTGTTTTACAAGGGGAACAAAACCCTATATGTGTAAGCTAACCATTGGCTTATACGAGCGTATTAAGTCGCTACACTATCTTATTCGGGAACTGTTTTATATGTTCCCTCGGTGCTACTATACGCAAGTATTAATTTTTCCCACTGCCTGTCAGACATTTCAATCACTGATACCCACACATCATCATCATTGATGGCTTGTGTAATCAAAACTGATTCTTCTCCAAAGTACATTTTTACATCTTGAAACTCACCTTGTGAGTCCAGTACTGTAACAACGGTTTCGTCAAACTCTTCTTCGACTGTGAACATGTTTACTTGCGTCCTAAATTGGCGATCTCTGCAGGATTCGAACCTGCGACCTAGTGCTTAGAAGGCACTTGCTCTATCCAGCTGAGCTAAGAGACCATGTTATAATAATAGTATATGATATAGTGTTGAGGTTGTCAACCTAAATAATCGATACACCCATCAGTGTCTCTATTCAATTCATTTGTTAGGCAGGTCATGCCTTGATTAAAAAAATGAGAATATGTAAAATCAACAAAAATTACTTCGATTTGATGCTTGTTAAATTGATTTAGTAAATATTGATTATTTTCATAATGACTATACATCATAACAGTGTTGGGGTCAAGACTTAATGTATTAACTGCCAGAACTGTGTTGGCAAAATCATCGTCTTGAATTTTATCGTCTACTAGTGTCTGGGGTAAACTCAACGACTTGTCGTGATCAGGATTAACATGAATGATATCCCAATTTTTAAAGTATTCTGGCAAGCTTTCTTTGCTATGATAAGTGAGTAACAGCCCTGGTCTCAGTATAGACAAATGACTGTCCAAATGCCCACTGAAAACATTTTTATCCAACTGATGATATCGATAGTCTGGATACATTGCTTGTAGCCATTGACGTCCTAGCTCATTATGGCTTCCGCAGCCACTAACAAATATGTCTTTTCCATACCTTAAAATTGCAGCACCGTCTAATATCGGATCTTGTTCTACTACAATGTCGTCATAGTCAACTTCTATGTTTTTGTAATCATGCCTTGGCAACGGCATGTTAAGCCAACGTGCACCGCCCTGGAGTTTTTCGATTAGCAAATCTCTCCAGTAGTAGGTTTCAAACGTTCTTTCTTTTTGCCAACTAGCTGATTCAATAATATCGTTGCCCATAACTAAAAACACATCTCTTGGAGTTAATGGTATCTTTGTTCCCATACTATCCCAATAAGGCGTGCAAACTTGTGTGTTGTTGATACTAACTGGACGATGTACTTTAATATCCCTTGACTCAAGGATTTTTTGTATTTGATTGAGTTCTTTTTTCGTTTTGTTAAAAATGTGAGTAAGTCTCGGGCGTTGTGCAGCATCGCAAAAATCTATCACATTGTGATCAACATCGCCTAACATTATTTCTTTAACTGTATCGAATGTATTAAACGAGTTTATTGTCATCTTTTTTCCCAAGGGTTGTTCCCGCTCTCGTCGAGGAATACCCAGTCTTCTTTGCTGCTAAGTATTTTTGATATAGGTGATTCCTTGTCAAATTTACTCTTCCAATCATATCCTGCTGCAAATTTAAAAATTATCTGACCAAACCATCCAAATGTATTTCCATTGATGCCATATATGATATCTAAATAATGTTCCTGTTCTACTTCAGTTAACTCATCCCACCATTCTTGATTTAATACAGGTCGATAATCTGCATTATAGAAATTTAACCAAGCATTGTTAATCAAAATTGAATTTATTTTTAAATATTTGTGCTGTGCTTCTACGTTTCCCGAAAATTCAAAACAGATTGTATTTTGTTTAGACTCAACATATTCGTTGTAAAATCTTATTGTTTCAGTGTGCACTATCCCGGGAGAGTATACTTTTTCAAACATCACTGAATCATTGATGCTTACCTTAATCGAAACATCTGTGTTCTCATGGTATACTTCAATTGGTATTTCGTGTGAAAAATTCAATGATCGGTTATTCATATCGTTCTTCATCCTGCACATGTGTTGGAGCGGGTGATGAGATTCGAACTCACGACAACTTCGTTGGCAACGAAGAGCTCTGCCACTGAGCTACACCCGCTTGTAGTATTAGTTATACTGTATCTACTTGTTCGGTTAAAATTCTAAAAGTGTCGTTCCAATTTTCAACTTTGTATGATTTGCCTTTGCTTTGTTCAGCTATTGCATCTGCCAACGGGGCGTCATTACCGCCGGGGAAAATTGCATCACCAAAAAAATGTAGTTCATCGGTGTCAGCAAAATCAACTAATATTTGACTTTTGTTATTGCCTTTTGGTGCAATATCCAATCCTGTTTCCCCACCTGATGTAGCAAGTAACTCTGGAAACATTAAGTTAAATGATTTAACAATCCTAGCACGTTCACGTTGTGCTTTATCCCATGTAACGTATAGTGCACGTTCGGTTAAACTAGCATTACGTCCTACTACACTAAAGTTTACCATACCAGATCGTTCTTCGATGTGATTGCCAGTGCGTACTGGAAATTTACTTTCGTATTCGCAACTGTCTAAGAAATATCTAGCAAGTTCAGGTAGTCTCCAGCTGCTAGTACGAATGTTTCTATCACCTTTCCATACATCACTACCGGAACATTGATAAACACGTTTACATTTATGATATATAACTTCGCCGATCTGTTCAATTGTTTTAGAGCGGTCACTTCCGGTAACTAGATATACATTGTTTCTCTCACAAAATTTACTAAACCATACAGCAAATTTTTTGTCCATACGCTGTCTACTGTCAGTGAGTGTACCGTCTACATCAAATATGTAATTTTTAACCATCGTTTTTCCTACAAATATAATTGCCAATTACTAATATATCTAATCCGCATTTATTAAATGTTGCAACTGCATCTTCGGGTGTTTCTACAATCGGCTCTTGGCAATTAAAGCTGGTATTGAGCAGCATAGGAATGCCTGTGAGTGTATAGAACGCATCTATTAAGTCATAGTAGCAAGAGTTGAAATCACGTTGCACAGTTTGTATACGTGCAGTTCCGTCTACATGTGTTACACCTGGAATAGCATCTGAGGTAACTGGCATGATACGACTCATATATGGACTAGGCTGATTGGTGTCAAAATAGTCTTGATAGTGTTCATATAATACACTTGGCGCAAATGGTCTAAAGTCTTCACGTAGTTTAATTTTGCTGTTTATTATATCTTTAATTTTGGGATTTCTTGGATCCGCAAGTATGCTTCGATTGCCCAATGCCCTGTGTCCGCTTTCACTGGCACCTTGGTACCAGCCAACTATTGCACCGTCGGCAATAGCTTGTGCAACTTCGGTGTATATTTCTTCCATTGGTTTTTGTTGATACAACAATCCTTCAAATATAGCAGAATCTACACCATGTTTTTTTCCTGCATACACTGTAGGAACATGCACGTTGTTATTTAAAATGTAGTCAGCATGCATATAAGCGCCCAATGCTTGTCCTTCGTCTCCCGGCGCTGGTGGTACATGCACATTTACGTAATGCTTTGTAAACTCTTCATTCATATAACCGTTGTACGCAACACCGCCTGCAATGCATAGATTGTCTGATGTTTTGAGTGGATATACGTACTTCTTAACAAGCTCAAATGTAACTTGTTGTAGTGTGTAGGCAACATCTTCTTTAGAGACACGTTGTATAATGTCATCTGCACCGTCAGGAAGTCTTTGATTGGGATTTTCTAAATATTGATGAATCATTTTATGGACTTCATCATTGTATTTTCCAAATCCCACTAGACCCATAACTTTGCCAGCTTGTAGGAATTCAAATCCAAGCTCTTGTGCTAATGTATTCCAGCATCCACCAATTGACAATTGTTTAGTTAAATCAGTAATTGTACCATGTTTGTCAACAAAAATACAATTAAAATTTAGTCCTTTGTCATCGATTGCTAGTATATCACTTTCGTCAAATCCTGAATTTAGAAATGCATAAGCGGCATGACTTTGATGATGATCAATGTAGTAATAACTATCTGTGTGCAATCTATCCCACAAATTGGTTGGTATAAACTTTAAAAAATTAGAATCAGGTAAAATCTCTTCTACCAAGTCTTCAACGTATTCATACCCTAAGTTGGAAATAGTAAGCGCAAATATCTGCTCATCCTTGTTGAAATTAGGCAAAAAATAATCATCAAAAAATTCTCTACAGGGCACAGGATCACGCAAGAAATCTGGATTGAGATTGTGCTTTATTCTAGTGTGGCGTTCAACTTGATTGTGAACTAATCCATCATATGTATTGTGATCGTGATGATTTACTGCTATGGAAAATATTTTTGCCAAATTTCCGCATATCCTATATTGGTGCCCCGGGAGAGACTCGAACTCTCACGCCGTAAAGCACAGGTACCTAAAACCTGCGTGTCTACCATTCCACCACCGGGGCATTATTTTTTAATCGCTGCATAGTATATATGCACTTAACTTTCTACTGTGTTTATTATACACAAGTGACTGTTATACGTCAACCATTCTTTTTAAATCATGTATAGTGAAATCACTGTCTTTACTAATAGTCACTGTTTCGCCCATTCGTTTGAACACTTCTTCGCCGTCGGCAGTTTCTGTTTGATTAGCATGTGCTTGAGACTCGTCTAACCAAAATGTAGTGAAATAATCAATATCGCTGTTGTTTGTAAAATTAAACTTGTATACACCATTGAATCCAAAATAGAGGTTATTAATAATGAACTCAGGCGGTGTTTCGTCTTTTTCTTGATAATCAGCGATAATATTTTCAGGCCAGTTAACATAAAACGGCATTGTGTGCAGCACTGTATGTAGTATCGAATTATTGTCTATTGTTATACCTAGTAACTCGACACTTAAATCAGCTACAATATTATTACTATCGTCGACAATAGTATCGTCATTGGTTTTGTTGTAATGCTCAATGGACAATACATTTTGTAACAATGGATCAATGGTTAATGTGTGTTCACTGATCTCAAAAATTTCAGCATCAACGTATACTACATTGTTGACTGATAATCTCACCTTGGGAGATTTTCCATTAGCACGGTTGCCACGGAGCTTGATCTTTATTTCCATTACGTACTAGCCTGTTTTTAAAAGTTTTGCTTTGAATGCGCCCAAGGTTCAATTATATCAGCTGATAAACTGTTTTGTTCTCGGTCAAATTTTACGTTGCTGATCATAGTTCCAGTATTATCTGTTAATACTTGAACTTCATTCCAGCTACTTAACAACTGTTTTGTATAATTTGCTGCTTCAAACACTGGATACCCCAATTCCTCAACATGCGATTGTAGAATAATTCTTCGCTTTAATCGTTCCTTGTATGTTAATGTTGGGTTATCAATGCAAACCCAATCATTGACGTGATCGTTGTCTTGTACTAAGTTATATTTTTCCCTATCATCATACAAAGGAGTGCGTTTCAATAGATTCAGTGTGAGTCCTAAATTTACTTCTTCAATTGTGCCGTTATCTAGATATGGCTTGTATCGAGTAAACATTTCTTTTGTTAACTCAAAATCTTCCAAAGTCTCTGTAGGGTACCCTACAATCATCAACATGCGTACTTTGATTCCCACCCTATCTAGTTGGGAAATGCTGTAGTTAAGATCTTCTTCGCTGTAGCCTTTTTTCATGTGTTCCCTTACAGCCGGAGAACCACTTTCGATGCCAACTAACATTGTGCCTGCACCGGCTGCCTTCATGACATCAAAGTCTTTGGGTGGCATCTGTTTTGGTCCACGCACAATAAAATGGGTGTCCCAAATAAACTTTTTTTCTTCCGGTAGTGTTTTTCTATATTCAGCTAACTCCAGAGTCATTTCTCTAAATGCTTTCATACTACCATTGATTAAACTATCTGTAAATCTAAATGCAGTTGCACCATATGATTCGACTTGTTGACGAATTTCGTCGGCGATATTTTTACCACTGCGATAGTAAAACTTTGGCCACATGCTTGCAACATCACAGAACGTGCATTTCCTCACACACCCTCTGCTACCAGTAATCGGTAATGCTTCCAAGCCCTTAGAGTTAGTATAGGTTTTTAGTTCGTAGTCGTCATAATTAGGAAAAGCCAAACTATCAACGTCTTTAATTTGTTGCGGAGGTTTACCGTTGATCCCAGGATAATCAATGTTTCCTTTGAGTAACTCAACTAATGCAAGTTCTCCTTCGCCTCGTATATATGCGTTGATGATACGGTTTTCGTGTAAAGACTCTGCAAATTTAAAATCTGTAGCAATGCCGCCGCCGCCGATGACAATTTTAATAGCAGGGTTAAGCTTTTTAATTGCAACAGATAATAGGCGTGTTGCTCGTTGACTGTTGTAACTAAACACACTCATACCGACCCATGTTGGGTTTTGAGCAACAATTTTTTCAGCCCATGCTTCGATAACAGGAGCTAGCAATTTCCATGTTTTATTGTTATAAAAAGTGTGATAAAAAAAGAAGTTGTCAATGGCATTATGTAGTTCATGATTTTGAAATTGTTGATCAATTTCAGCATTAAGATCAAAAATAGTACTACTAAATCCGTGTGCAGATAAACTTCCTTTTAGCAACGCTGCCCCTGCCGGCGTATACCCAAAATCATCAACAATTCTCGGCGGTATTACTAAAACAATATCTTTATTCATATACCTATTTACCGATAATTGTACATCTATGTTATGGTGCCCCAAGAGAGACTCGAACTCCCGACCTACTGATTACAAATCAGTTGCTCTACCAGCTGAGCTATTGGGGCACTGTTTACCTTCTTACTCTACAGTTTGGGCAAAAGTCGTTAGTATCTAGTTCTGCTCTACATTCTGGACATGTTGTTTGTTGCATGAAAATATTTATCCTGCCTGCAGCACACCTATTTTTTTCTACAGTTGTTCCAAACAATAACTATATTGTAACACAGGTAAAAGCACATGTCAATGACTACATACATCCCAGATTCATTTGCTGGGCCAAATTTTAATAAGAAATTGCTAGCACTACTTCGCAGTGCTGGAATTGATCCTATAATTGCACATTCAATACTTCAGCGCCCAATCGTTGGCGGTATGTGGACTGTGCAACTTCCTGAGGTGCCTGAAGAAAAATGGAAACAACCAAACTTTCGATTAGTATTGCATGCACAGGACTTTGTAAACTGGTACAAAAACATATCGTGTCCCGAATTGCTTTGGATTGAAAAACACTACACACTCGAGCAACAGCGTAAAATTATATTTGTGCACTGGGATCACAGTTTAACTGACTATTACGAAGGGAATATACAATTTGTTGAATTTCCAAGTCATAGTTATGAATTAGTTAATCAACTCAAAGAAAGATGGCACGAATGGAAGGATGTGCACAACAAAGACATCAAGTATAATTTTATTTGTTTAAACGGTCAACCAAAGCCGCATAGAAATAAACTTTTTGACCTACTGCGATATGAACCAACTGGATACACTACACACGGACACAAGCAACCCGCGCCGTTTGCTTTGTATGTAAAGTACGACTGGAACAACACTAACAACTTTATTAATCTAATGCCATTATATCAACAAGCCAAGACTAGTATCGTGAGTGAAACAATATACTCTGACGGCCCAGGGATTATTACTGAAAAAACATTGTTAGCTATTGCTGCTAAACACCCGTTTATGTGCATAGGACACATCAACATACATCAAGAAATTGCTGAACGAGGATTTAAAAATTTCAATGATTTGTTTGATTTGAGTTACGACACACTAGATGCAAACCACAGATTGGATGCAGCTATAGATTTAAACTTGCCAATGCTACAAGATCCAGATTGGGATACTAGTGCAACAATTGAAAAAACTGAACACAATTTTGATTTTTTAATGAATGATTATACTAAAAGCATTGAACAACGTGCACAAAAGCAAATATGCAAAATCATGGACCAAAGTTATTGGTAAGCCACTTTTCAACATCTCCGGTTAAGTTAACCATCATTGCATCTTGGCTGTTAAAGAAACTAATACGATGTTTACCGTAGTAATACGGCCAACTTATTTTGCGATCCAACCCTAGTATGACTCGCTTGTTATGTCGATTCCACCCTTCGGGTAACTCAAAATCCCAGTGCTGAAATTTTAATTTTTTCATTATGTGAAAGCCAGTGGCAGTTAATCTAAGTCCGCCCGAGTCTCGGGTGTTGTACCACCAACTATTAAAAGCTGACTTGTAGTCATACTCGTTGTCAGCATTTCCGTGCAAGTCCAAAAGAAGATGTGTTAATTCTTCCTTATTTCTCTTCACTGTAGACAACTTCACCTTTAGTGAGCATTACCACACTAAATTTATCTGTTTTAAATTGTATGTTTAATTTTTTAGCTAGGCTAATAGCATGCCCTGGGTTAGCAAAGCTAACTTTCTTATACTTAGGACCAGGGTACTGCACTAGCATGTTTGATGTTTTCAAATTAATCGGTGACTTGTTGTAGTATACTGCCCAGATACCTTCACTGCCAAGAACTTGTTCGGTTTTATAGGTAGCTTTATCAGTGATCTCGGCTAATATAGTAGGTTTAGGTCTGCTCATGATTTGTTATCTCCACAGTTATATTTATGATAACTGCGTAGATAACTAGGTTAACGGCTTAGTTAATTACCATTCTCCGCCACTTACTTCAACTTGAACCACTTCCTGATTGTTAGAATTTTGCTGCAATAATTCAATATCTAACAATAGTTTAGTAATATCTCCGTGTAAGTTTTTTGCATCACTGAGCGGCCAGACAAAGTCATCAACCCCTTTGGCATCACATGCTTGCACACGATCAATAAATTTTCGTATATACAGCCCGCTCACTTGTAAGTAAACCCATCTTCTTCCATTGCTGGACCGCGATAAGGATAACGTTCAAGCAAAATAAGTTTAGGACAAAACTCAATAGTAGTCTTGCCATTGACAACAATTTGGTACCAACCAGCTGCATACCAGCTTTTTGATTTAGGTTCTTTGGTGTAGATAGGCAAACGAGTGTTTACATTATAAACAGCGTTGTATGGCTTTGCGTCAGTTTCATATCCGTTGATTTGGTTTTCAGGATTAACAACTTTCTCTTGCTCATCCTCAAACGAAATCTTTGTAATATCACGAAGTGATTTGATGGTTTTATAGTTTGTGACACCGCTGTTTGTGCGCAGTATATAACCACCTTGGGCTTTTTCTACACTTCCGACTTTGTGATCTTGGTCTTTAACAATCCAAAATTTACCAGCAACAACTGGTCTAGCAATAGTTTTGTTCATTTTAATTTTCCTTTGTCATTGTTGCAATACTCCTTGGTATCGCTGATTAAGCCAACGACCGTATTGCTCAGCTTGATCACTGAGTCGACTGAGTTCATATTTACCACAAAATTTTAAGAACTTCGAACCAACTTGTCCAATATCTTTGTTAGTAACTTGTGAAATAATTGCTTGATCAACCCTGTCTTTAACGTCATCGGGTTGTGCACAAAGATCAATTAGCTGTCGATTACGATTATAATCATCTAGCACACGATGCTCGTCGCCGTTGTGATCAGTCCAACGCTGCAACATCATGTTGTTCCATGCATACCCTTGCTTAACACGATCTTCAAATGCTTCTAGCAATCCTACTTTATTCTTAGTACCTTTTTTACGTACACCAGGATATGCCGAAAATACATTGTCGCTGCTATCGCCACGCATGCACTTTTCAAACAACAACCACTCTGGGTCGGGTATAGCTTTTGGTTCTTTAGTCTTTTTATCTAGCACTTTTTTACCCTTACTATCGAAGATGCCCTCTATAGTAATCAAATGGTCAGTAATACCGTTGAACTGTTTTACTTTATCTGATAGCAGCTGGTAAAAGTCACTGTCACTGCTGATGATAACATGTTCATCATCAGGGTGCAAATGTATCCAACGTGCTATAAGATCGTCTGCTTCTGCGTTAGGTTCTCTTAATACACTGCAATTTGTCTTATCTTGCAAGTACTTATTGAAGTCATCAAAGGTGCTCCAAAAAAGTTGTTCTTCTTCTTGCTGTGCTTCTGTGAGAGCATCACGAGCTGCCTTGCGATTTGCTTTGTAAGGCGTATAGTGATCTTTACGCCAGCTGCGGCCTTCCAAACAAAATACAACGTGGTCTGCATCAAACTTTTTGGCTACTTTGTTAATAGCTGCCATACTAATGTGTAATGCGTATCCTACTTTTTCCCAAGGATCATTTGCACGAAATGCAACGTGTCTTGCACGAAAAAACATGTTAGCAGTGTCGATAAGTAGATATTTCATACCAAGCCCTTTGTTGTTATAGTACTATACTAACACTATAATGTTAGTATGTCAACAGTTATATTCAACTACTTTAACTTTATATCCACGATTTTGTTCCCAAATTTTGGCTGCATCACGAGCTTGATCGATGTTGCTGTATAGCATAGGAACCAGCAAATCACAACGTCCTGTGTCTTCGGTGAGGTAAATCCAATCATCTTTTGCTAGCATTACTTTAATTGCATACTTCATTTATTCTCCTATACAAGATTGTTAGCAACTATGTACTTGGTTAGATATTGTGCCCATGCCCTGTGCCCATCTGGCCCGTAATGCCAGCTTGTTGGACTAACAGTGTTGCATGTATTACTTATCACTGCATTGTACGTCGATTCTGGATCATATGGATCTATATAACTATTTTCCCATTCTTTGCGGGACGAAACGTTTTCAAAATGATTGTTTCCATTGAAGAACACATGCTTGATTCCTAGAGACTCGAGTTCCAAATGAAACTGCCAGATTTTTTCATGCCATTCTTGTGTTATGGTATGCCAATCTATGTTTGCAATAAACTCTTTGTATTGTTGTTGGTGCGACTCGGGAACATCGTCGATACCAGAAGCATTTAATTGGTAGTATTTGCCATCGATTAGCCATTCTTGGCGTTCCCATGTACTCCATTGTATAATCATTAATGTTTTATACAAATTGTGTGGATTTTCTTCTACCCATTTACGTGTAGTCCTAATAATACGATCGTTACTACTAGCACTTTCTGCATCACACTTGAATCCGCAACTGAGCCGCTGGCTTAGTAATTTACCCCAACTTTGTGCAATATTATCTGGATGCGGCAGTCGTTGCATCATCCAGTACTTTGGATCATCGGCTGCAAACGCATGTGGATTTACGCATTCTGCGGCTGCGGTATGACTGTCGCCGTTAACGTATAATATCATTTTACTTCTGTGTATCCGTCTCCGAGATCACGCTCTCTTGTAAAGCGTACTTCAGGATCTGCTTGGTATTGCTCGTACGTTTCCATAACAACATTGCGGCATACATTTTGAAACCAACGATCAACAATCTCGTGATCGGGTTCATTTGGCTGTCCTTGGTAACCAGCTCTTACAAGATTTGCTATAAACTTTTCATTCCAGTCAAGTTCAAATGCACCTTGATCGATGTCACCTTCGGCAAGTTCCATGCTTAGTACAGCAACATAAGGCTCGCCCTTTTCGGTGGCAATCTCTTTGTCAGTTTTGATTACTTTCTTAGGTTTAACAGCAGGCTTGACTTCTGGTTTTGTTAAGCCTAGTGTCTTTTTAAATTTATCAAACATGCGTAGTCCTTTTAAATACTGGGATAGGCTGCATCTTATGCAAATTGCGTTTGCGAATCTCAAGATATTGTTTTACTTGAGTTTTGTCTTCTTCACCAAGCGATTCAACATCAATGCCCTGCTCGTCAATGTCCATACATTTTTCTAAATCACTGTAGCTCATGCCATGCAATTGATCTTCATCTACTCGCCCATCATCCCACAATCCATCTGTGGGTTTGGCATCGATAATTTCTTGGCTAACCCCAAGTTGTTTACCCAATGCCCATACTTCGGTTTTTGTTAAGTCTGCAATTGGAGAGATATCAACTCCTCCGTCTCCGTACTTAGTATAAAAACCTACTCCAAAGTCTTCTACTTTGTTGCCTGTACCAACTACAATACCGCCATGTGTTTGTGCTTTTTGATACAGTGTCATCATGCGTAATCTAGCACGACTGTTTGCTAGTGCCAGCGGAGAATAGGCATGTTGAAACAAGTCTTCAAACTTCTCAAATACATCAGTGAGGTCGATTGTTTCAAAGCTAGCGTTCATGTACTGTGTGTTTAGGCGCAGGCAATGGTCGATACCTAAGTCTGTTTGCTCTACTTTTTGTCGAATTGGCATAACCAAGCATAGCGTAGGCATACCAGATAACGCACACAGTGTACTGACAACAGCACTGTCGATTCCGCCGCTAACACCAACTACTAATTGATCAATTCTGTTTTTAAGTGCATAGTCTCTAATCCACTGCGGAATATCTTTTGTTAAATCACTCATAATTGCTTTCTTACTTTTTCGTATTGTTCTTCGGTGATCTTTTTGCCTTTAAGATAATTCATATCTTCTTTGTTAAGTCCCCCAGGCATTTCCGAATAAGCTAATGTGGAGTCGGGGAGTGAATCTCCATCCTTCGTCCATACACGCTTGGGCAACGTCATTAACATTGAGGGAATATTCTTCACTGCGACCGCCCATTGGCATAAGATATACTGGACATTGTACCCCGGCACTTTGATAAGCACTGACAGCTCTTTTGACTTCAGCAAAATCATCTTGATCAGCGACAACAAACTTGAAATAAATGTTGCTATCAGTAACACACTGATACTGACTAGCAACATTAGGTTTAATAGCATCTTCCCAAGATTCTCCACTAACACTAAGTTTCGGGGAACAACTCCAAGTGACGTCAAACCTCTCTTGGTTGTTGAGATAGTCAAAGAAATCGTCGTGTAAATATTGTGTAGTGTTTGTTTCAAATGTAACATTTTTCAAGTCCTGCATGCGTGGGTGTTCAAATAGTTCTACGTAAAGTCGTTGCCAAGCAAGTAATGGTTCACCGCCGGTTAAGATAAGATGAACGTCTTGTCCATTGTCTTGCACCCACTTTCCATTGGGAGTAAGCGACAATAGATGTTCAACAACTTCGTCGATTGTTGCTTCTTTGTTAAAGTGCTTAAACTCGGGATAGATACTTGCATATGTATCACAACCTGTATGAATAATAGGCAGGTCGTTAAACTCCTTGGTTGTTTTATCAACTCCAGCGTCCAATAATGCTTTTACTTCCGCATTGTAACGTTGCCCGCTTGCATGTTTTTCTGCACGACTAGGCTCATCTTTACCAAGGCCAAAGTTCATACAACGCAAGTTACAACCAAAGGTGCGCAGGAACACACTAGGTACTCCTACAAATTTGCCTTCACCTTGTACAGAATAAAATGCTTCCGAATATCTTAATTTCATTTCGATACCTCTTCGTTCGGATCCCAGCGTTTCCACCATTCTTCCCAAGGAAATACAATCCAGCTTGGGTCGTCAACTTTGTTAATTTCTTCAGCGCAATACCTAATAGGTAATTTGCTTTCACTTGCAGTATTATCATACAACACAGCAATTCGTACTGTGTCTTCCCACACAAGATTCCATAAATGTTCGCTGTTATCTCTACTAGGAGAACAACTAGCTTCCCAATCTTGCTTGATCCAGTTCAACGTAGCACCGCTGTCGTTAATATCGTCAACAATGAGGATTTTCTTTTTAAGAGATGGGTCCCAACGTGCGCCAGAGATGCCAGTTTTAGCTTCATCATTGTAGCCAAACGCTTCTTCGGCCATCCAGCAGTTACTTTCACAATCTTCTGGTTTACCATCTCGCAATCGAACATCCAGTGTGTACATACGTACATCAAGATACTGACTTATTAAGTTTGCAACTGTTAACCCGCCACGTGTAATGCCAACAACATAATCCGGCTGCCAATTGTCAATTTGTAGTTGACGCAGTATGTCTTGAGTTTGTCGTTGCACATCATGCCATGTTACAAATACTTTTTTCACACTTTTCTCGCTTTTACCATCATATGCCAACCTAGGTATTCGTTAACTGCTTCACGCATTTCCTTGCTCATAGCAGCAAACCAGGGTTCTAACACATAGTTTCCTTTCTTGTACTCTTCTATATTATACATGAAACAGTGGCTTTGGCGCAACCTTTCAATTGTCCATTTTGTAGTAGGCAACAACTCATATATCTCGTCTTTGCTATATGCTTGTGCATAAGGACATGCATCTTGTGCTTCGTATTGATCCAGACCTTTTTGTATCATTGCCATTTTCCAAGAGTTTTTAGCATATACCAGAAGACGCAACTCGCCGCCGTCAACTAGTGCATTGTGCATGTTGTTCAAGCTCAATTCAATGTCCGGAAAATGATGTATCACTCCCATGCTGTATACAAAGTCAAATTTACCAAGATCGCTAAGGTCATCCTGTACATTGCGCACATGAAACTCTCCGGGTAATCCTAGTACATCGAATCTCTGTTTACAAAGGTCGATGCTTACACTAGAAAGATCAATGCCTACATATTCAGCTCCGTGTTTAGCAAATTCTTCAGCTTCGGTTCCAATGCCTGATCCTATTTCAAGTACTCGTTTTCCTTGCCATTGGTGATATCCAGCAAATTCACGTAGATGCGGCTCAACTTTAAATCGTCGATTGCTAACTTCGGCAAAAAATTCTTTAGTACCAACAGGGCTAATTCCGTGATTGATATTACACGGCTGTGCATTCCAGTAATCGGTAATGCGTTGTTTTAAATCACTGCTCATATTTCCAAGTTCCTAAAAATCCTTTGGGATCGTGTTCCCTCATACGTGTCCAGACATCATACTCGCCTGCTCGTGCCTTGTCAAGATATCCGTTGTCTTGTCCGAGACGTTTGCGGAACCATTCCATTTTGTAACCCCATACAATTCTAAGTTGTGCAGTTGGGGGGTAAAGAAAATCTTTAGGATTAGACATATCGCCTTCAAGTCGCTCCGGCTGACGCTCTGCATATGTTTCGTCGTCGTTGTTGCCAGTTAAGTCAGCTCTGTCGTGGATGCACTCGCTTTTGAGTTGAATCATTGCATCACATATATATGCTACTTGACTAATCCATCCGTCGGTGATAACGTGCGGAGATACACAGCCAAAAAGTATCAACCAATCTCGGGGAATAACCGGAAAGATAGCATATGGATGACCGTGATTATCTGAGAATCTTTGTACTGCAAATTGCCCTGAATGGCTGAGAATTTCAGTGTCCCATCCCTTGCTCACCATTATAGCATCATCATTCCAAACACACAGCCATTCGCCTTTACTATGCTGGGCTAATATATTAGTGTATTCGTTTAGTCGATGATATCCCATTCGAGGTTGTGTAAACACATACAGATCTAAATCTGCCTTTTCAAAATATGGAATCATATCACTTTCAACATAGTCAATAGTCTTTTGATCATCGTCGTCAATTGCAATCATGAATTCAATATCATGCGGGTTATCAGCAGTATCAATCATGCTCTGCATACTGCTCAATGCTTGTACTGGTCTCCCGCGAGTTGGGAACATTACAGATATTTTCTTACTTGGATTAATTTGAAATGCCATTATCTTTTCTCTATGATTTTATCAGCCAAGCCCCATTCGACTGCTTCGGTTGCAGTAAGGAATGTATCAAACTTCATGGTCTCTGACATTTCGTCATATGTTTTGCCGGCTGTGTTGTGCTTAACGTAAAGCTCTGTAAGGCGTCGATTTACTTTTTTGCTCTCTTCCATGCTGCGTACTGCATCTTCAAACTGTAGCTCTTGTACATACACACTACCGCTTGTCCCACGTGTGCCCGAACTTACACGGTGAATCATTGTTCGTGATTCTGGCAATACAATACGCTTGCCTGCTGCACCTGCTTGTGCAAGGAATGAGCCCATGCTGCATGCTTGTCCGATAACTACTGTGGATACATCGCACTTGATAAATTGCATGGTATCGTAAATACCAAGTCCTGCACTTACCTGCCCTCCTGGGCTGTTGATGTAAAGCAGGATATCTTTGTCTGGGTCTTCGCTTTCTAAAAACAACAACTGCGCAATGATTGCATTGGCCATGTTGTCCTCAACTGGACCATTTAACATGATAATACGATCTTTCAACAACCGACTGTAGATATCGTATGCACGTTCGCCTTTTGAGGTAGTTTCGACTACCATTGGAATTAAGGACATTATTCAGAAACCCTTTCTTTGCGTACAATAAATGGTGTGTAAATTGCGCTGTTAGCACCGTGCTCCATGCATTCTGCAGATTCGCACCAACAACGATTGTCTGTTGCTTCTCTAATAAGTTTATCAGCAAACTTCCATGCGTGTTCTGCAAACTTCTCTGCACCCACTCCGTCTAGTACTGTAACTTCTGCTAGACCCATGTTTTCAAGTTCTGCAAACTTGTACAAGAATGGATCTTCTCTATCAATTACTGTCTTATGGTCAAATGTATCTTCAAGCCAAGCTTTTAACGGTTTTAATCCGCCAAAGTCTACAGCCCAATTTTTATTGTCTAGCTCGCTGCACCCAAATGTAAACTTGAAACCTAAACTATATCCGTGCAAGAATTTACAATGTGAATGGTCTGCATGTGGTTGACGGAACACCGCTGAAAGCCCGATGTTGTGTCCGTAAGTTTTTGTTGAATAATGTGGCATTCTATTTTCCTTAATGTAACAGGTCAGAATGTTTTAAGACGGATGATCCTTCGACGTCTATAATAGTTATCAGTTCTTCCAGACGTGTGCAGAATAACCTTTACCGTTGGTATCTCCGCCCTGATTGTCTAGTGCTTCTCCATCGTAGGACACACCGTCGATGATGTCTTCTCCGTTTGGATATTCATTGCAGTGGAACATCAGTTTCTTAGGATCAAATTCGCCCACGGTTTCAATGATAGCATCAAAAAAACTGCCTTTTTCACTGCTATACATTTGTAGTACGTATTCGCCTTGTTCGGCAAACTGTTCACCTTCACCCCAATCAGTGCCTTCGAACTCGTAGTTAGTTTCTTCTTGTAACTTGTCAACTAAGTCGCTTACACGTTCGTCAATTACATCAGCAACATGCTTGCTCATGTATTCATCACTGTCAACTTCGTTGATAATAAGGTAAGCACTTCCGTATTCTACACCGTACTGATGACAATACTCATTTTGTGCTTCGTACCAAGGTGATTTGAATGTTTCTTTACCATAATCAGTTAGAAAGTCTGCTTCTTTTGGAACAGTTCCTAATTCATCGTAATCACAATCGTCTGGGTCATCATTGGTTAGATACTCTACCAAGTCGCTGTCGTGATGCTCTTCTATGTGTGCTTTCCAGAACTCATATGCTTCTTTTGAAATATTAATATATGCACTTTCGCCGCCATACCCTCCAATGCTAAGACGATAGTAGCGTGGACCTTTGATAGTGTCAATTAGTTCTTGTTTTTGTTCAATACTAGCCATTTGTATAACTCCCTGCGCCCGGAATAACATTGCGAACGCCCCCTGTTGGATCTTCTGTGTCTCCGTCTCTACGGAAAATCAAATGTACATGCGGATACATACAAGTTTGTCCAGCACTCTCGCCGATGTTGATGCCAACATTGTATCCAGTGATTTCATTGTTTTGTACTTGAACATTTTCGTGTCCCATGGTACATGCATATTTGAAACACTTCATAATGCTATCCAGTGTAGCGTCACGAGGTACAACAAGAGTATGCCCCGGAGTAACTGGAAAGCCATCATTAAAAATTACAAAATCTCTAGTTTCAAACTGCACATTAGTCCAAGGTGCTCTGCCCTCTGCTTGGGCCACGGCTAACGTATCTAGTCTATCCATTGTATTCTCCGCTGTGTAGAAACTTATTGTACTATGTTTAATAGTATGTGTCAACCTTTTTCAAGTAAGCCGTGCAGTGATTCAGAGTCAATGGGAAAAGTATTTAGACTGTCGCACTTTATTTCGTAACCTAGTGTTCTCAACCGTTGTTGCACGATAGAAGCAGCAACTATGTTTAGTTCTTTCCAACTAAATGCAATATTGTTAATAGTATTATCAACGACTTCATCTAGTAAATTAAACTCGTTTATTACATATTGTTGTTTTTCTACCCACTCGTTGATGAACAGATCTATGTTACCTGTTGCCTGTATATTACAAAAATCAAAAATACGGGTAATAGCATCTTTAGTCTGAAATAATAACTCAGTAGTCGATACTTTTAAAAAACTATCCGGTGCTTCGTGTTGCGAGTTGATCCATTGTTGTACGTATGTGACATAAAATAAGCTCATCCATTCCCGCCACTCCCAGGGTTGCATTTGACTCCAGTGTGTGTACTCGCTGTTCCATTTTACAATGTCACATTCATTTCCGATAGCAAAGGTTTCGAGACCCAGCTGCCGCTTTTGTCCTACTGCAATCTTATGGTACTGGAATAATAAGTTGAGTTCAGCTGCCCGTAATGAATCTGCATACATTAATATATTTTTACCAGAGGATTTAAACGGGTACGTTTCTAAAATTTTAGAAAGGGTGCCGTCTCTAGTTGGATATATGGGAGTGGCTATTTCTACGTCTATGTTTTGATCATAAGCTGACATATTAAGTGGATGCCAAGATTTTGCAAACCCGTGGACAGAACCGTCGGGTTGTAAACTAAGATCTAACAGTTCTGGATTTGTGAAATTATTACTAAACTCTCTCAGCATATACTCAACTGTTGAGCCAAACATACCTGGCACAAAAAATACTGAAATCATTTACTTTCCACAGGAAAACTCTTGTTGTAACTTGATGTTGTCAAAGAATTCTTTCTTTGTACCAGAATCTTCCTTGAAACTACCTTTAAGTACAGTTGTTTGCGTAAGACTACTATTTGCCATAATGCCACGATTCTCACAACAACCGTGAGTTGCTTGAATGTACACACCTAGGTTTTCTGCACCTGTTGCACTAGCAATCTCACGTGCAATATCATTTGCAAGTTCTTCTTGCAGTGTGCCACGCCGAGCGCACCACTGTGCAATACGTGTATACTTGCTCAGTCCAATGAGTTTGTCTGCGGCAATAATACCAATATACGCTACACCGCTTACTGGCTGGTGATGGTGACTACACATACTCTTTAGTTCCGAACGAACAACTAACATACCTTCATAGCGATCATCGCTATCATTAGGAAATGCTGTTGCGCTAGGCATAGGATCATAACGTCCTGCCATAATTTCATTAAAGTACATCTTAGCTAGTCGACGTGCTGTACCTTGTGAGTTAGGATCGTTGTGTCTATCAATCAGCAGTGTGTCAAGTACAGTTTCAAATGCTTCTGCTGCTTCATCAATAAGAAGATATTTTGTTTCGGTATCAACATAGTCTGAAATGTTATCGCCGGCCCAGAATCGTTTGCCTTCTGCTGCCATATTATCACGCAGAATTTGCGATGTTGTTTTATTTGTCATTTGTTTCTCCGAGTTAGGGTCGTGGATGACCACAATTGTTTATATTGTAATGTATATTTAGACAGGTGTCAACTTAGTCGGTAATTTTTATTTTAGTGAGATCTGGGTAAGTTACTTTTTGTGTATCTGGATCTTTGAGTTGATTAGCAGCCAGCATTTCCAATCCTTTGACACAATCCTCAATAGTAGGACGATAATGGTACCCGACTTGGAAGTTAATTTGGTCTTGCCACGGGCTTATGCTTAAATCTCTGCCATCGTAACTAGCACGTTTCAGCCATTGATATTCTTCTTCTTTGTCCAACAAGATTGCACCACCGTGCCCTATTTCCAGTGTTTTGCTGTAACCAAAACTCAAACACTGTTGTTGCCCTGGACGATACATACCACGTTCAAAGCGTCTTGCACTATCCCAAATATTCGTTGGAGAAATTTTATATTCTCCTTCCCATTCATATTCGTCCATTGAGTATGGTAATGCAAGTTTATGAAATATCATTGGTACACTGAGGTAAGTTCTTGCGGGAATTCTACCTCTTAGTAGAAACTTTTGTTGCCGTCTCAGACACAACTCAATCGCATGTGTGCAACAATCTGTTAACACAACATAAGGTGCGCCAGTGAATTCGCTTAGTGCTTGCTCAAATTCAGTAAACTTAGTGAAGCTCACGTGTGTACCACTTCCACGCATGTTCAACAATATCATCAACATGATATTCGTTTTGCCAGTTTGCTACTTCAAAAAACTTTTTGTTGTCAGCAACTAGTACGTTAGGATCACCATCACGCATCGGTCCTTCGATTATTTCACGGGGTTTGCTGTTAGATACTACACAACATTTGTTGATAATTTCTAGATTGCTAGCACCGAGTCCAGTTGATAGATTGTAAAATCCAGCTGTTACCCGATGTTCTGTTGCATAATAGTGCGCTTTGGCAATGTCTGCAACATGTACATAATCACGCACACAAGTTCCGTCATCTGTTGGCAATCCTACACCATTGAGTGTAAACACCTGATTATCTCTAATAGCTTCCATTACTCGTGCAATGATGTGTGTAGCTGACTTTTCTTGCCCGTGACGCCCAAGTGGATCTGCACCGGCAGCATTAAAGTAACGAAATCCAACATAGTTAATGCCATATGCATGACTGTATGTTTCCAGCAGTTGCTCTACCATGTATTTGCTCATGCCATAAGGAGATATTGGAAACTTAGGATCGTCTTCATGTATGGGTGTTGCAATTGGATTTCCATACACCGCAGCACTACTTGAAAAAATAAACTTGCTGTGAATTTTGTGTTCTACCATATAATCCAACAACGTTTTAGTAGCAATAAAGTTGTTGTCATAGTATGTCTTTGGATCCATAAGACTGGGTCCAACTAAACTTGATCCTGCACAATGCACAATAGCATCTGGGCAATGGAAACTAAAACATTCTAAACCAGAAGGCGTTACATATGATTCTTCGTAGTACGAGTCATACCATTGTACAAGGTGCGAACTCAACGGTCGGCGATCTATGCCAATAACTGTCCACCCTTGTTCTTTGAAATAGATTGCTGTTTGTCCACCGATGTACCCAGCAGCACCGGTAATGATTACTTTTTTGCTCATAACTCGATCTTTTTTACTGCATACTTTGCACTAGCTACGTGGTCTCTATAACGATTACCAGTGCGTAACCACTCTTCGCCATTGCCTTCCATAATGTCCACAATTCGATCAATTGTGCCATCTGTCCAGTCACTAATTAAACCCATATTGTGATGTGGGTACCGCAACAGATTAGTTAGTTTGTTTTCGGCATCATCAATACTCCAAGGGACATACAGTCTATCGGGATCGTTTGCAAATGTTTCTGGAAAGCTTCTATATGCTGGAAATAATACATTACATCCTAGGGTGTCTGCTTCGCTTACTGTATTGGATACCCAGTCTTGCAATGCACAGTTAAACAACACACGACTGTCGTTAACGATCTTATAATACTCATCCTTTTTAAGATTTTCATGAATCTCTAAGATGCCTTGATCTTGCAGTTTTCTAGCACGGGTAATGTAATCTGGATTGTTTGACCGCAATGGACCACCTTGCAGAATAGCAAATGTTTGCTTACCCGGATAAATTTCACTATATCGTTCCACTAGATCCATAAAGAAGTCGGGTTGCTTTTCTTGATCGAATCTTGCTGTGAATACAATTCGATTAGCACGTTCGTGGAAAGGTTTTATTGCTTCTCCTACACGTTCTTGCACTTCTTGTTTGCCAAATGCAAGCCCGGATACATTGTAGATAGGTGCTTCCCAGCCTGCAATTTTCATGTGTGCTACCATTTCTTCATTGGTAGCTAACACTGTTGCAAACTCGCAAACCATCTTTTCGTACAATCCCATCCACTTTGCCATGCCCCAAACATGAACAAAATCATCAGGGTCAATTGCTTGTGCCAGGCATCGAACAAACACTTTTGGACGTTGATCCGCTGGGATCTGATCCATTATGTATGGAAGACTTTCAATGCCTGGTTGAAACATGTCTTCAAAATAAACTGCATCTTCACCGGTGCATTCGCCGTTGCGCATCATCTGTACAAGATTCATAATCTGGCTCATGCCAAAGTAACTGCGACCGTGTGCATCGAGCACTTGGCCTACGCTAATACTTTGTGTATCGTCGATTGTTTGTCCGGTAACATAAACAACATCGATTCCTCTGCGATCGAAGACACGTTTGTTCCAATCAGTTAATTGAAGGGTATAACGTGCCTCGTAGCTTTCGAGGCCCATGTAGAAGAGTTTACGCATAGTTTATCTCCGGCCGTTATAAGGAGTACGGCTTTGATTAGAGTTGTTTCGACTGTCGTTAGAGCGGCGAGGACTATGCCCTGCAAAACGCTTGGCATCTTCCTCCCACATATTTTTACAGTTTTTTCCAGCTTGGAATTTACGGTATTGTTGGTAGGGGTATTTTTTATTGTTATAAAGATCTTCGGGATTAAAACGATACCCATAATCTCTACAGAACGCAAGATATGAATCAAGATCGTTCCACACTTGTGTTGTTCGGAAATTTTTATAGTTAGCCATTGTATATTCCTTGATGACTAGTTAAAATAAATGTAGCCAATTTATTGCCTACAAATATATTTATACACTGTTTTTTATGTTATGAATTATTGTAATGAATTGTACAACCGTTTTCGCCATCTTCACTGACTTCGATAACAACATTGCGACCTGGGTATTTGCCGGCTACATTAAGATAGATATCGTCTGCAATCATTTCACAGCTTTTGTAATCCAGTGACAAAATTCCATCGCCAAACAGTTTTTGTAACCAGCGTGAAAACTGGATAAACTCAATGTCTCTGTCGTTGTGGAATACATCAATCCCAACACGGAAATGAAACATGTGCCTATGTGGGTGTCCTAGAAACGATACATCATCCCAATCGCCTGTTGCTAATTTAGGATCAGTTAACGCTGCTGGATATTTGTGAATACCCTCTTTGGTAAAAGTTACCCAAATACTACGTTTTGCTGTTGTCATGGATACATTAATTACGGTGCGTTCATCTTGGTTCATTATACTACCTTATCTTGTGTGTAAGCACTCCACGGAGTGAATTTTTCTCTATCCATTAAGTTGTGCAGACTATGGCACCACACTCCCGGATTTGATGCATCAAAATCAATGTCATCAACTTTAACCATTGCGTTATATCCCCATTGGGCTACATATGGAATAGACACACGTAGTTGGGGAATAAAGTAATGACTTTCAGTCAGACCGCAGTCTAAGAACCATTCTAGATTGATATTGCTAGGAATATCTAAACTGCACAGAATATCAAGGTCTAAAAACGCATAAACCATTTGTTCCCATTCCTCAAACTCGTCTGATTCTACAGGATGAAAACTATGATTAGCGCCAAAGAAAATGTGCTGACAGTTGTTAGCCTTGTACTTGGCTAATATACTATCAAACGGCTGAACACCTACTACAAACAAGGTTTTTAATCCGTGTGCTGGTGTACGTTCTACTTCAGTTCCAACAAAGTAGTTAACACCGTCATGTCCTTCACGATCCATCCTTGATTCCTAACTGTGTTTTTAGTTTCATCATCTCGTCTTTTACTGCAAGTTTTTTCTTCTTGATACTGGTAATAGTTTCAACAGAGGTGCTATCACTTTCGAGGTACGATATTATGTCGTGCAATCGTTTGTGTTCCTTGACTAAGAATTCGTAGCGTGTTTCTGGAGTTGCCATCTTATACCCTTACTATGTGTTAATATTATACACTAACTATACCATGCTGTCAAGTAAATCTAGTGCATTTTGATCTAAATCTATTTCTTGCTCTGGTTCTTCAACTTCGAACAAACTGTTAAACTGTGTTGCTGCATTAACAATACGCTTTCCTGTAAATCCTCGTGTACCTTTAACACTATCCCAAAATTTGCTGTATTCATTGATAATGCTCATGCTCTTATCAAAGTCTTTTGCTGCAAATACACGCTCAACAACATCACGGAACAATATTCTATCAAATGTTTCTTGTACTAACATAGCAGGAATAACTCCAGCATCGTATTCTCTGTTGGCACGTTGCACCGATTCGATGTGCATCCATACATTGTGCCCCATAAGCAATGCATACGAAAAACTATCCCATGAAGTTTTGCCTTCTTTGCCAATTTTGTTTAGCATACCTGGGGCATAATGGCATATATCTCCGATGGTCATACGTTCTGTAATAGGACTGTTTTCAAAAAGTTTGTGCACACCGTCCTTGAGTACTGCATCTCGGAATGGTGTTGTGTCGCCTGCATATTTTTTGTTATCAATTGTGGGTTCCATTTGGTAACTCCACTTGCCACGATCTTCAATTCGAATACTGTTGTATACTTGCCCGTTTGCTGTAGCAAGAAATGGGCTTGCACAATCAAAGCTAATAGTGAAGTTTGCATTTGCATGCCGTCTTACGCTGCGTTGAATATCAGTAAGCAAACACGCCCACTCTAGCTTGCTTGTTCCTAGGAAGTGCATCCAGTCATGCTGTCCTTTTTCAAGTAATCCTTCGTGTATAAGTGTAACCAAACGTTTTAGAACCAGATGTACATCACACATGTTTTGTCCACCCATTGCCCAGCCGTTGAATGGCCGATCCATCTTGTCACTACAAAAGCCTTTCATTTTGTCATACCAATGATCTGCTTCCTGGTGATTTGATCCTTGCAGCACGTTTAACACCTTTAGATCGCCGCCGCGATTTGCCATCCAAAATTCGTTGTTAAAGTGTGTAGCTGTTACTGCATCATCATAACTATGAATCCCGCACAGTGCACTTGCTTTTTTATCTAAGTAAGTCCATGTTGGAATATCCATAGTCATGCCGTGTGTAGCAATTCCGTGTTGCCATGCAATAACTTGTTCACGTTTCTTCTCTGCATTTTTGTCTTTGGGATTAGCCCATTCACCGGGCCACACACCTTTGGCAATCTGAAACCCGCCACTGTCGGCTAGCATGATAGTGTCTGCTTCCCTATTACGAACCATGTCTTCTTTTGGTACATGCTTTGTTAGGTCCATGTCAGCATGCCCGGCGCTATACAAACTATACTTGTATGGAAAAAGCCCTTCTTTGCTGTTAAGCCAGTTTAAGCTTTCCATGTTAGGTATACCTTTGGGCAATCGATCCCCAATTATGCTTTTTGATTCATCTGGGTATCGTTCTTTGCCAATATATCCAGCATAAAAACTGCTAATAGCAGGCAAAAATATTGCATAATCATTTTGTTTTTGTGTTAGGTTATCTTGTTTTAGCATTTTTAGCCTTCGAGTCTATAGCATCCGGGACCAATTAATGTCCATTGACAATGATCGTTTATTATAGCATCCACAGTAACATACTGTTGATCCTCAGTAACTATTCCCCATTCGGGAAAAATATGAAAATTATGATCCTCAAGATGCTTTAGTTTAGTAACACCCATTGGGCCATAATGTATACAGATGTTCCAAGCCGCACCAACTATAATCCAATTGTTTGTTTTATGTTGGTGCGACAAGAACTCACTAGTACTATTTAGATAGATAGTATCATTGTCAAACGTTTCTTCGATTATTGTATCTATTGGATCAGAGTCAGTCTTTCCGCAGCAGATTTTACTTACAATAGTCAAATTGTTTAATTCTTCAACAGCTCGTTTATAAAACTGCCTTGTTGCAGTTTCGTTGCGCATTCCGTCTACTTTGGAATTCGATGCCCAACAATCAATGAATACTACTCCCCAGTTCATTACTTGCTTTGTGCTGGTAAAATATAGTTGTACACTGCAATGCCGCTGTCAACTGTAATTTTAGCAGCACCGTGATCTGAAATACGCACAGTTTTATCGCCAGTTAGATTCATAATTGAAATAAATTGCGCAACTGGCCAACTCCATGACCGTGTTAACGTACCTTCTACGTCATGTTGAAACACAAAATCACCAGCGTGTGTGCTATGATCGCCGAACAAGAACTTCAAGTGCCCATCTTCAGTTTTAGTCTGGAACGTCATCTCTTCAGCGTTTGCTTGTGCTTGCATTTTCAATCGCATGATGCTAGCTGTTGATGGCTCGAATTCAACTGACCACGGAACATCTTTCATTTTAGCATTTTTAAGTTTTTCATTAACGATCTCACTTACCATAAAGCGATAATCGTTCTTAAAGTCACCTGCTGCATTTTTAAAATGCAATCCAACTGCTGCTGCTTCGCCATTGCGCTCTTGACGAGTTACAGTAATATCTGCGCCTTCTTTGTATTCTGCAATGTTTAGTAGAATTTTCAACTTTGCTAAGTTGGGCATACCAAATGTGCCCATAAACTCAGCAACTGGCGTGTGAAACTTTGCATCTAGCACAACACTTTTGTCTTCTGCTAAGCCAGTAATAGCTGTTTCAGTATCGCTGCCTGTAATTTTAATAAGCTGGATACAGCCCAAATCATGGCTATGTTCAACCAAGTCAAGTAGATAGTCTCTCATTTATTTTCTCCGGTATGTTGTATTAAGTGTTTAATTTTGCCCAAAGTTTGTCCGCCTTTGATGCTACTTCTAGTTCCAGGTTTTTGTATTTCCAACCAGCTTACATTCTTTTCCATATCAAAGCTTGCTATTATGTCAAATCCACAGTGGGCACATGCTGATTTTACTAAGTGCCCTGGAGTATAAGTATAGTATGAATTTCTAAAACTGTCAATACCAACTGGGTAATCGCAGTTGTTATAGGTAAAAACAGCCACACCCCCGGGCTGTAAAATAGAAAAGATACTAGATAGATATTTCTCGATGAGTCTTAAAGGGCGGAAATTAAAGTAATCTACTGCAACAACTAATCCAAGTTGCCCAGCAGGGAATTCTTGCAATACATTATCTTTTGTTTCGTCGACAGTATAGTAACGTAAACGCTGTTGGTAGTCCCTTGTCCATAGTTTTTTAACTTCTCTAAACATGTCTTGGTGGTCATCGACTAGATACAAAGGGTCACAACTTACTAGAAAATCAGTAATATCACCTAGCCTAGGACCAAGTTGCAATGCAGAATATTTCCAATTAACATGCTTACTAATACGCCCTACAAAGAAATCTCGAGTACCTTGATCACCTAATAGATTTTTAAAATACTCTCGGTCAAATTTATAACCAGCATCGTCATTTAGGCCTTCTTGATAAATCTTTTCACTTTGATCAGTTAAGCACGGAACTTCTATCACAGCGAGCTCTTGATTCAAGAACGATCTAAACTCAGAAATATCTTGATGTATCTCATCTAATTCTCTAATTATATTTTTGTGTCGTTCTAGTATGCTGCGTTTAAGGTTGTTAGCATCAATGTCATATGTATTTAGATCGTTATTAATACGCTGTAACAATTTTTCAATTGTGTGCCTTGATTCTTGATAATCAAGATCAGATAACAATTTTTTATACTGCACTAATTCAACTAAATCCATTATTCAAACTCAAACAAACTATTGAACGTGTTACTAGTGTCAGTGTCTTGCTTTAGATTCCAATCTAGTACACTAAGCAAATTGTCAATTTTCTTATCAACAACGGCCGCTTCCATTTCAGCATCATCAAACGGCAACTCTTTAAACCAAGCTGGAATATGCAGCTCGTCTGTTGGATACCCAATGCTAGTCCAATTAAGCGGATTGGCTTTCAACTTGCAAACAATAGTTTTCATACCGTCGATGATACTTTGTGAATAGTTGTCACCATTCATTTTTTTCATCTGGTTCCAGTTCATTGCTGCTCTAACATGTCCTGGCATGTTTGCACGACCTAAACGCTTTTCTTCTGCTGCATACTTGGTCAAGTTGTTAACACGTTTGGGCGCACCCTTTTCCCATGCAGGACGTTCTTTAAAGTCATACTTAAAGCTCTTGATCATCTCAACAATCTCAGTGCGCTCAGCACCTCCGAGTACGCTGGTTAACAATGTTAGCAAGAACTTTTGAATTACAACTGGCGTGTCGCTGCGTTTCAAATCTAATCCCATTGCTTTGATTTTGCCTTGTTTGCCTTCTACATCAAGACGTTTGCCCTCATCATCATAGATGTTGATTGCATAACGTTTCTTTGTAATGAATAGCCCACGATCAGCAACACTCTCACGACCGCCTTTGATAATTGCACCATTTTCTCGTGGCACGTGAAATGCTTGTTCCATAAATCCTGGCCAGCTTTCATTTAGCTGATCACTAATAGCATCATAGAGTTGGATACAAGTTTCTTTGTTCCATTCCATTCTGCCGGCTTCGACATCTTTCTTGATCACTGGCCATGCGCTAAAGTACACACTGTCAGTATCACCATAGATAACACTTTGTCCAGTATGATCGTATTTGCCCGTGATGCATTCGTTTACAAAACTGTCCATGTGATGTGCAATAGCCCTACCAGTTAGTGTAGTGCTTTGTCCAATACGTTTGTCAAAGAATCGACATCCTGGATTGAGAATAGCACCATACAGACTATTTAGATTAATTTTCTTCACCAACTGACGTTTATCTAAAAACTCACGCTCCTCAAGATCAGTTGATGCACGAAGTTTTGCTTGAATCTCCTGGCGTTCTCTATACCAACGTGCTAGCAACCCGGGCACAACGCCTTCTTTTTCATATGAAAAGATAGTACCGTTTGCACTTAATATCCAAGGTTGATTACTGTCAAATATAATCTTCCAAACCTCGGCTGCGCTGTGCACACTTTCTTCGCCATTTTCCCAATCGATTGTAATTTCGCTGCCGATTTCTTTGTTCATAACCGAAGTGTATTCTAACGAGCCAAACAGTCCTTCCCAGGCCATAGCAAAACTACTTTTTTTGTCAATTTTGTTCTGGATATAGCGTTCAGTCATATTTGGACGTAGCTGCCCAATGATTGTTTCATTGCCCATATTCAGTGCACGAATAGCACTAGGATACAAACTGTTAATGTCGATAGCACCAATCCATTCGTGGATACCCTTTTTAGGATAAGCAACATATGCACCTGCTGCCGCAGTATCTTCACTTGAGTCTCGCTCACGACGATTGGGAACAACTAAGCCTTGCTCGTGTGCTTCGTTGATAATTGCTTGCTCAGTAACAGCAACCGCACCCATTGTGGTTTGTAGCAGCACTGTGTTTGCGTGTGCTAGTTCATTTGCAAGTGCAAGAAAGCGTAGTTTTTTATCCAACTTGTCCAACAGCAATGTATCTTGCCTGTTGTATTCGATAAAAGTTTTAAAGTTCTGGTTGTACAAGTGATCCAGTGTGCCTTCGTATGCAGTTTTACGTTCGCCTAGCTCGTGTTCACCAATTGCATCCAAACTATAGCTGTGCCGCTCTTCGTATGTGTACTTTCGATACAATTGCATATAGTCCATGTGCACTCTGCCGATGAGATCAAACGTAACATTCTCTGCACCAAACCGTTCAAACATGCGTTTCTTAGGAAGTTGTCCCCACAAACAAAAACGTCTTGTGTCATCCTTGCTGAGTATACGATTTACTCGATTAACAGTGTACGGAATATCATAACCTTCGCTGTTCCATCCACTAAGCACATCTGCATCTTCAATGAGATCAAGAAACACTTTCAGCATTTCTTCTTCTTGTTCAAACAACATAGTGTTTTCAAACTCGTTGCATATTTCCTGTGCAGTTTCCCAACTCATGCCTTTTGGTGGAATAACCAGCGTAACTAGTTGTTCCATCCATTGTAAGTATACAGAGATAGCAGTAATTGCATTAAACGGATCATTTGTCGGACTATAACCACGCTCTGGATCAAAGTCAACTTCAATATCGAAAAATGCAGCTTGCAGTGTGGGCGCAGCTTGATCTTTGTAGTTCTCTTCAAAACAGCGAAACACTGGATTGATATCACTTTCAAAGATGTTTTTACCCGAATGCATGCGTAGTTCCTTGCGGAACTCTTTGTTGTTACGGGTACCTACTCTACTCACAGGACTGCCGTAAATGCTTTTGTGTTTACCTCGTGGATCCTCATAATAGAACACATAGTTAGCCGGATACTCTTTGTATATCCGCTGGCCTTCTACCCGCTCCACTACATGAATGCGATCTTTTTCTCTGTCGAACAGAGCGTCAACATAACTCATGATGATTCCATTATAATATAAGTTAAGTTAAAGTGTGCGGCCTGCTGTTGTTAGAATTTCTTCAAGAAGTTCTTGATCTTCTTTTTCAGCAGCATAGCTGGCTTTGTGTGCAATGCGAATTGCTTTTTTCAAGACACTGGGCTTGATTTGCAGTTCTTCACCAATGGCTTTGATGGTGTCTGACAGTCCTGCATTGAGTGCTTCAACTTCACTCATAACTTGCATGCCTTCATTGATAATCTGTGTTAGTTTAGTTTTAGAATTGCTGTCAAAATTCATAGTATGATCCTTATGTTTATTTGTTTATTGTATTACAGTTGTTGCAGATTGTCAATAGAATAGTTTGCCTACTCGTAAATTAGATTATGGCACTTCAAAACACTAAGGGTAGCGATATCTTTAATGTTCAGGGCAGGTCCCGCCGGCAGCCATTAGAATGCGGTCCTAAGGCTACACAACTACTTATATAGGAGTTTTAAGGATGAATTATTTTAGTTAAGTTCCACACGAGTCATGTCTGCGGCCATGTCGCCCATTGCAAGACTAATTCTTCCATTGCGATTGTATAGAAAGAACTTCCCGTTGCCTTCATCAGGGCGCATTGTAATTTTACCTATTTTGGCTTTGCCAACAATGTTCTTAGCAGTAACAGTAAATGTACGCTTGTTGTCTTTGCTAATAGCTGAATCATAGCTAATTGTAAGTTTGTCGCCTCGGTTAACACTATCCCACATGTCTTGTGACATAGCGCCTTCGTTAATACCTTTGTCGTTAGCAAAGTCTTTCTTAGCAGATTTTGCTAAAGACTTGGCAAGATTTTTAGTCTTAATAGTATTGCCAAATCGGTCTTTCTTTTCGCCTTTGTAATCTTGCCATCCAGAATCGTACTGTACATCGCTTTCTGCTTCGCTAACACCTTCTTTTTCCAGCATTTTCTTGCCGTAGTCCATCATCTTCATAATACTAGCACGACTAACGCCGCTTCTCTTTTCTAGTTCTTGAATGCTGCTAGCACCAAATGATGCACCGTAAGAAGTTAGTTCATTGCCTACTCGGCTAAGTGCAGTTGATAGTGCATCGTCTTTAGTCGTTGCCGCTTTATCCATTAGCTTGCGGCCGATGTTTGCAAGTTGTCTTTGCGCTGGATTAAGTTCAAACTTAGTCGGAATATCTGCTTCGGAGACTGGTGTATTATCTTCAAATAACTCTAAAAAACGCATTATTGTTCATCCATATAATCTAAATTTTGCGGCGTAGTCTTTTGTATAAAGGACTCGCATGCTTGTACGGCATCTGCAAGTTTACCGAATGAACTTTTAGATTCTTTTCCGTTAATCTTTACTCTATATCCGTCATCTTCGTTGCCAAAGATTTTCAATGATTTACCGTTAGCAGCTTTATAGCTCTTAACTGGTTCTTTGATTACTTCTTGTACTGCACTTGTGTCAACATCTCTAAGGTAGTCCATAATACTACGTTTTTTGCTAACTTGATCTTCTTTAGTCATTTTTGACAACTGTGTAGGATCAACTGATCCTTCGGGGGCAACTGGGCCTTTGTATCCTGAATTACCGGCACCGGCAACTTGGCTAGTACCTGGGCTTACACCGTCCCATGACTCTTCGTCACCTGGGTTAGGGCCTTCGTTCATATCACTGTAATCGTTGTCTAATGCTTGAAAATCGTCATAGCTAATATACATATCAGTGTCTGGGTCGTAATAACTACCTTCTTTCGGATCGTAGTATACTACTTTGCCACTTAGTGTACTAAATGGGCCTTCGAGGCCTTTACGAGCTTGATACTTTTCCCTATCCATTGGCGGAAGAACTTTGTAGCCTTCTTCTAATTCATTTTTCATGTAATCACGAGCCGTGTCAAGATAGTCCAGTGCTTTGGTAATCTTTGCTTGTACCCATTCAGGCAAATTGTCACCATCGGATAAAATACTTTCAAGCTCTAGTGCCGCATCCGCGGCTCTATTGAGATCGCCTTTGGCCATATCGCCTTCTTGGTCGTATTCGCCTACATCTTCGGGATCAATATTTTCGCCAACAAAGTAATCACCATACACGTTCTTTTCCTCGTCGCTGCCCAGTACTGGACTTTGATTTGGCATGTCGTACTCTGCTGGCAGGGCTTTGGCACTTTCAAATGGTGTCTCACGATACATATTTTCAAGGATTGCACTCATGTCGTTTGCTGCTAATCCTTCTTCAAGATGATGTGGCTTAGACGAAGAAACACGTTCTCCGTTTTCTAGCTGATTCATTTTAGCAACTAGGTCTGCAAAACTTGACACTTCTTTTGGGTCTACATTACTCATTATGCTCTACTTCCTTTGAGAAAACTACGCAACATCCATCCGTGTTTGTTGTGAGCGTCCAATCTTTCAGCAATAAAATTAGCAATGCCTTCATTGTTTTCATCTACTGCTGATTTAAAAGTTTGGGTTAGTATTTGCAACAATGCAGTATTGTCGTCGGCTAATTCTTGTATCATTAGCATAGCCCGTGGAATTTTTGTCTGCCCAGTGATAACACTAAGCTCTCCAAATCTTTCAAATGATCCCGGAGTGTACACGTCAAGAGTTCTAATATATTCAGCTGTCTGATCAATTGTGTTTTCGTATACTTCGCTGTACAGGTCTCCAAAGAACTGATGGTACTGTGCAAAGTCTGGACCTTCAACATTCCAGTGAAAGTTCTGTGCTTTGATTACAAATGCGTATTCAGTTGCCAATAGTGTTTTTAGATCATCTGCTAACATCATGTTTCCTGTTTGTTTGTTATAATAGTATTTATCTTGTGTTTGTATTTATTAGATAGTTATCCAAAAAGTGCTATTAATAACACAATAACCACAATCCAGCCTGCTATCCCGATACTATTATTGCCAACAAGCCCTTTGCGTTTAGCACAGTTATAACAGTATCTATACTTTGAATTAGTTCGATTGCTGCAAAAAAATGCAGCACAAGTTTTTCGACTCATTGAAAACTCCTATTTTATAGTCCAGCAAACCATGTATCAGAAAAATCTCTAACTTTAGCAAGTTCAATTTGTGCTGGTTCATACTCAGGGTGCGCAGGACTAAACACATGATGGAAGTTGTATTCCTCAAGCGACCAAGAGCCCCACATTTGCAATTTGGAATATTCTACTATGTCTACATCAAATTCCTTGCAAAAATAGTAAAATGGTTCTATTTCTTGATAATTTTGCTGTTGTAAAATCATCCTGGTATGTAATTTAAAACCTAATTCATGTTTCTTGTTTTGTAAAAAATGCATTGCTTGTAGTAACTTTGGCCATTTCCCACCGCGGCGTATTTTTTCGTATGTGTCGGCTTGTGATGCATCAATACTTACAGTTATTTTGTTAATGTTATTAACTTTGTTTCCGAATCGATGCCAGTTTTGTTCGCACAGCAACCCATTTGTACCAAAGTCAAATTCTACATTGGGAAATTTATCAATATCAATTGAGTTTACAAAATCCATTAACATAGGACTAGCAAACACTTCACCTGCCCCGCCAAGTTCTATTTTTATTTTTTTATCTGTTGCGTCAGCAAACAAGTTGTTAGAAAGAGTTTCGCCTAGCTTGCGCTGTTCTTCTTGTTTTGATAATGGAGTTTTTATAATATGACGTCGGCAGCTAGGACAACTTAGATTACAAGTTTGGTCCCCATTGAAACTAATATGATGAGGCATTTCAAATTTTGATGGATTGTTGAATAGTTCTCTTATGTTCGGCGGCACTGACTTGATCTTGTTTAGCCCGTTGTTAGCAATTACAGCACACCAATCTGCATCACAATAAACATAAGATCCATCAATGATACTTTGTCTAATTTTTTGTGCCAGCTCAGACGATAATAGTTCTTTTAGTGTGTTTTCTTTTAAATTTCCAATAGTAGTTGGCATCCATTGGTTACAACCGCACATTCGAACATCGCCTTGGAGAGTAACCTCAATCATAACAAATGGTGACAAACAGTACTTTCCTTGATACTGTTTAGCCGGAAACATTTTAATCATACTTAACAGCCCGTGCTGTGTTGGCATATTTTCGTTTAGATTTTTTTACAATAGGTGTACTGCGGCGTAAAACTGCGCCTAGTGTGCCAGTAACGACCGATACATCGCCCGAGCTGGTTGCTACTGCACTTGCATCTTCTAATAGTTCTTTAATCTTCATGCTGCTAACACCTCAAATGTTTGGTTGTCAATGATGTTTGCATTACCAATAGTACATTTCAGTCCACGAACTTTAAAAGTACCTTTACTAAGATTTTCTATTCGTATTTTGTACTGCCCGCAGGGAGCTTCGAGTTGCAACATCTCAGTTACATATTGCGGGCCGCTCCATATGTAATTACGTTCAGTAAACATTTCATCATTGACATATACTCTATATGCAGGTGGATTGGTTTGCCAATCACAATATAAATCAAATTCAATTTTAGTAAATTCTGTTGTCATATTAGTAACGTGATTTTCTAGGGTATTTGTCTGCAAGTTTATCACGTTTGAGATTGTCAGAACTAAATGGATCATCCCAAGACGGAGGGAAAAAAGTATCAACAAAATTATCAAATACATTTTGTGCACTTGCTGGTCTAGTACGAGTATCAAATTGTTTGATAAGCAATCCAGCTGCTTTGCCTACACCTGCTTGTCCCTCACGAGACAGTTTTGCAGCTTGGGCAATAACTTCATTAGATACTTCGCCTTGTGGATCAATCTTTTTAAGATCCTTAATAGCTCTTGCAATAGCAGGCATTATATCTTTAGGGCCTCGATCTTCGTTGATTACTTCAAACATTTTCATACTGTATTCCTTTATCTGCCTTGTGCGTAACTGTAACAGCCTTCGGTAAAACTGTTTGATGCACCAATTGGGCATTCTGATGTTGACTGTATGTTACGAGCTGCTGCCCATGCATATCCAGCTTTGTGGCCTGAACAATCTATTGTACAACGATATCCTTTGTATGTCAAGTCTTCATTTACTATGTCATTTATTTTCATATTTTTTTAGCCTCTTGGTATTCTTTCCAATAGTCATTGCGCTCATTGGTACTTGCTCTACATGCTTCGTGTTCAAGAAGCTTTTCTATGTAATGCTGTATGTCTACCATTCTTATTAACTCTTCTTCTATGCACGTATTTATTTAACCCAAGCACCTATACGTCCGTGAACATCTGGGTATTCACGATAGGTATACCCGCTAGGAGGTGTTGTATCCTGTCCTTCCCAAACAGGGATAAAATGATTGATATTACCGTCAAAGTCTTCATTGCGTCTTAAATGTACTTCGATTAGCTTTCCACCTATAAATTCACAGTTCATCCAATGATAATGTTCAACTAATTCGTCTAGTATAGTAGGAAACACAAATGCTTTGTTATCTCTGCGCCAATCTGTCCACCTGGTAAATGTATCTTCGGGTTTGTATCCTTGTACACACAACATTTGTTTTCCTGAAAAATAGTCCACACTATAATGAGCTCCTTCAAAAAACTCACACCAAAAGTGCCCAACTGGAAGATGCATTGTTTCTCGATCAAGCCAGACTTTTTGTGTGCCTAACCCTAAGCCTAACATATTAACACAAGGGCGCACAATATAAAAGCCCGGGTGCGGAACATCAAGTCCGACCGGGCCACAGATATATTTTAGTTTACGTGAAAGTATAAGTTTATCCATTACCCATATGTGATTTGGATCTATGTCTTGCCAAACAAAATCTTCTGCACTATCTGGCGTATACACTTTTATTTTCCTTTGGTGTTGCTCACGTTCTTTGCCTTGCCTTTACGATCCTTGTTAGGATCTTGTCTACGTTTTTTATTGACCGCAGCGGCAATTGCTTTCTTGCCGCCTTTAGCTCTTAAGCTTGCAGCTTTACTTTTACTGAGGCACTTTGGTTTACCTTCGCCTTTGCTGCTATCGCCACATTTACCAATACGTTCGCCTTTGGTGTTGTAACGATCCCAGCCGCCGCCGCCAGCGCCGCCTTTTTTACCTTTGCCAAACCAAGCACGTAGGTCTTCGTTTAAGAAATCTTCTAGTTCTGATTCTCCGCTTGGACTAATTGCCCATGCACCACGACCACCGTAAATCATACCACTATCATCTAGTTCATCATATATTCTACTCATTGCTGGCGTTAGGCTTTGTGTATCTTCTTCGAAGTCTAATCCTAGATCATTTGCTGTTTTGATTGCCGCAAGTAACAGCATAGTACCGTAACCTTTGGCACGATACTCAGGAAAAATCTCTGCTTGATTGCGAACAATATCATCTTCACGTGCATGTGTATATTGTCCGATATGCTTGCCGTCGTCATACAAATCAACAGTAAATCCATTGTTACGCTTTTGAGTACGAATCTC
>Ga0181600_10000253_pt1 | contig 39770 bp, 37 predicted proteins | sample 041ome_2_FD_132982 | JGI IMG/M metagenome (GOLD analysis project Ga0181600, IMG submission 132982) | Coastal salt marsh microbial communities from the Groves Creek Marsh, Skidaway Island, Georgia - 041406US metaG (megahit assembly) | ecosystem: Environmental > Aquatic > Marine > Intertidal zone... | reverse complement strand
ATAAAGAATATACGGTGCAGCGAGTAAGAAAGCGACATAGAACGTGAGCTTGAATGGCGCGAAAAACGGCGAGGTCGGATCGATCGCTATCATGCTGGTGTTTTCGGGCAGTGCGCTGACAAGGGGTTCGGCGACATAGCTGTAGATGTCCGCAGAGAAAGCGAACAGCGCGATAAAGCAAATTACCACCGCCGCAAGACATTTTAGTAGCCTGTCGCGGAGTTCGACCAAATGGTCAATAAGGGTGAGTTCTTGTGCTTGCTCAGCTGAGGTCATCGGCTTTTTTCGTCTATTTTCGCACTTAAGGCGGCGTCGATAGTCTCATCCACTTCTGTTGAATCCTCTGTCTGCGCTAACTTTGGATTTACGCCGGTGCCATAGCTTGGCGATTTGCGCGCCGCAGGATTAGCTTTAGGCTCTTCTTTAGCGCTAGGTTGCACAGGCGCGGTAGAGGTCATGCCCGGCGCCGCGGGAGTTGTCGGCTGCTCTGGGGCTATCGAATTGCGTTCGAGGTCATTAACTAGTTGCGATTCGGTTGCGCTCGATGCGCCGGGGTCGAAAGATGTGCTTGTTACAAGCGCGTCGACAGAGACTTTGGTCTCGGTTGCGATTTTCTTTACATGCGCCTTCGCCTGCTCGATTTCTTCGAGTACCGCTTCGTTGTGGAGTTGGCGTTTAATTTCGTCGGTGTTCAGTTCGCGCTCTATTTCCGATTTCACCTTATTGTAGCTCCGGCGAAAGCGACCAAGCCAGAGACTTCCGGTACGCACCGCGCCCGGCAGTTTGTCGGGGCCGATGACGATAAGCGCCACGACAAAGACAAGCATAAGTTCCATGGGTGAAATATTAAACATCGTTGAGCGCCAAGAAGCTTAGCTAAGCCCTACCTTCGAACTCAAGGCGATTGAATACGAAGGCCAGCAAGCGTGAAAAGTTGCACGACTGACGTGCAGCGGGGTAATTGTTAAAAAATTACTCTAACTCGAGAGTCGCGTCTAATTAGAGAGTCGCGCTGCCAGAGAGCTATTTAGTGTCTTCTTTGGTCTCGTCGGCAGCGACTTTTTCCTGAACTACAGGTGTTTGCTCGTCATCGTCTTTGACTGCTTTCTTGAATCCCTTAAGCGCGCCGCCGAGATCGCTGCCGAGACTCGCGATTTTCTTCGTGCCGAAAAGGAGTATTACGATAAGCAGTACTATGAGTAATTGCATTGGTCCGATGGCCATTTTGTTCTCCTTTTGGGTCGCTCGCGGGTCTTTTAGAAAAGCCAAGCTAGTGGCGAGGCTAAGAGTATGACAGCGATACTACCCAGGTTTAGATGTTCGGGAGGCCTTTTCGGCCAGTCCCGATAGTGTAAAGCGTTTCCGCAGCTCCTCCAACACCTCATCGTGGCTAAGGCCGAGGTGGCTGAGCATGACAAGCGTGTGAAACCAGAGGTCGGCGGTTTCCCCGACAAGCGCTTTTTTTAGCGCTTCCGACTCGCGGTCAACACCTAAGTCTTTGGCTGCGAGAAGGGTCTCAGTGGCTTCTTCGCCTACCTTCTCTAGTATTTTGTTCAGGCCTTTGTGATGCAGGCTCGACACGTAAGAACTGTCGGGGCTGGCTTTCTTGCGCTGCTCGAGGGTTTCCGCCAACTGCTCTAATATGTCGCTCATACTCAATCCCAGCTATTTCTTGTACATCTGATTAGGGTCTTTTAGTACCGGCTCAACCGTCTGCCAAGCGTCGCCTTCTAAACGGCGGTAAAAACAGCTTCGACGGCCAGTGTGGCAGGCGATAGACCCGAGCTGTTCGACACGGTAGCACAGCACGTCGGAGTCGCAGTCAAGACGCATCTCAACGAGTCGCTGCACATTTCCCGATTCTTCGCCTTTGCGCCAGAGTTTGGCGCGCGAACGCGACCAATAGACAGCGCGACCTTCCGCGACTGTCGCCTCGACTGCCTCGGCGTTAGCCCAAGCCACCATGAGAAGCTCGCCGGATTGCGCGTCTTGCGTAACGATGGGGATGAGCCCGTTCTCGCCAAAGCGAAGTTGATCGATAAATGAAGCCATCGCCTAAGTATCCTCTGTCAGCGCCTAAAACACAAAAACGCGACGACGATAACCGCGCCGAGGATCGGCAAGGAAGGTGTGCTTGTAACTGCCTCGCGCGCAGCCGGATTGGTGCTGGCTAGTGCTGCCGCCGCGACGAGTGCTGCCAGTAGTCGGTCGCTGCGCCGTGATTGCGCCTGGCGCAGCGCCTGCGCTTCTTGTTGTTCGCGCAGGGTGGCATTTATTGCCGCCAGTTGTTTTCCCTGTGAACCCGCGCTCGCGAGGAGTTGAGGCAGGTTAGGCAATTCTTCGAGTAGATCGGGCAGGTTGTCCTGTAACTTGCGCAGGAGTGTTATCGGGCTCAGGCGTTTGGCGTTCCAGCGTTCTAGGAAGGGCAAGGCGGTTTGCCAGAGGTCGAGCTGCGGATACAGCTGACGGCCGAGACCTTCGACATTGAGCAGTGTCTTTTGCAGCAATACCAGAGAGGGCTGTACCTGCATATCGAAGCGCCCGGCGGTAGCGAAAAGTTGCACGAGTATCTGTCCAAAACTGATCTCGCTCAGCGGTTTTTCGAATATCGGCTCGCAGACTGCGCGAATCGCCGACTCGAACTCGTGGACGCGGGTTGTCGGCGGGACCCAGCCGCAGGCGACATGAAGCTCTGCTACGCGGCGATAGTCTTGCTTGAAAATCGCGAGCAGATTCTTCGCCAAATAATCTTGGTCTTGCTCGGTCAGCGAGCCAATAATTGCGCAGTCGATCGCAATGTAATTTGGTTTCGGCGTTGCGGTTTTTGCAACGAAAATATTGCCAGGGTGCATGTCGGCATGGAAAAAGTTGTGCTCGAATACCTGCGTGAAGAAAATATTCACGCCAGCTTCCGCCAAATGCTTTAGGTCAACACCGGCGGCATTGAGCTCGTCAACATTGGCCACAGGAATACCGTCGATTCGCTCCATCACTAGGAGTTTAGAACGAGTGTATTCCCAATAGATTTTTGGTACGTACAGATCTGGTGAGCCCTCAAAATTGCGCCTGAGCTGAGTCGTGTTTGCCGCCTCGGACTGCAAGTTTAATTCGTCCAGAATAATCTTCTCATAATCGGCAATCACCTCGATGGGGCGGAGGCGGCGGCCAATTTGCGAGGCGCCTTCGACTATTCGGGCGAGCCGTTTTAGCAACCGAATGTCCGACCGAACCACGGCCTCGATTCCGGGCCTGACGACTTTGATGACCACCTCGCTACCGTCAAGCAGTGTGGCGCCATAAACCTGAGCGATTGAGGCCGACGCTAAGGGCTGGCTGTCGATGCTCGCGAAAAATTCATCGGCAGGTGCGCCTAAGGCAGCCGCAACGACAGTCTCGATGGGCGGCATGGGGAACGGAGGCACATTGTCTTGCAGTGCCTGTAATTCGTCGGCGAGTTCGGGGTCAAGAAAGTCGCGGCGCGTGGACACGAGCTGCCCAAGTTTTATGTAAATAGGGCCAAGTTCTTCGAGCGCTAAACGCAGCCGCGTATTGCGGTCGCCTTTGCGTTGGCTAGAAAATAAGCCGAGTAAGCGGTAGGGGAGCAGCGCAAGAACAATCGCTGCGCGCGAGCGACTCGCAGGTAAAAAGTCGTCGAGGCCGTATTTCGCGGCGACGCTAAGTATTTTATGTAGGCGAGTGATTGACGACACGGTGGCTTCGCGCGTGAGCGCTATCTCGGGGGATTTAAAAGGGTCTAACAATTCGAATGCTTGATAGTACGTAAAGCTAGCACGCAAAGTAAGCACGTAAAGATAGCACCGAAGCGTAGTGTGGACAATTCGGCTTTTTGGCCTGTGCGCAAAAAGGCGCTAAGGGCATGACGCGATTATTTGTCCTCGGCTGCCCGCAATCGCGCCTCGAGCCTGTCGATACGCAGGCGCAGTGCGTCTATTCCATCGCTAAGCTCTTGGGCCTCAAAGCGGGCGGGGACTACTCTTATTTCCTCTACAAGGTAGTCGTCGAGGGTCTGGGTCAATGCAGTGCGAGATTCTTGACGCCAGTCGCCCGCCTCTTTGCTGACTCTCGCAATTTCATTGGTAGCAACGGTGCCAAGGAACGGAGCGAGGTAGTCGTCCCAACGCAGGTCGAGGCTAGACACGAAGTGGTAGAGCGCTTGGATTAGGTCTGCGTCGCCGCTGACAGTAAGGGCTGGATTAGACAGGGCACGCTTCTGAGCGGGTTGTGCCAGCAGGTCTAGCAGCGCCGATGCGCTCCCCTCAAGCACCGCGTCGGGTGTCTGCATTAGCGCAGCACTACTTGCGAGATTGAGCTTTACCCTCTGGCCGCGAAAGACGAGGCAGAGGCTCACGCTACCGGCATTTGGCGTGCTTGTCAGCTCGATCAAAATCTCTATCAATTTGCCGTCGAAGGCTTCGATCCGCTTGGCTGTGTGGGGGTCGTGCGCAATGAGTCGAGCGAGCACTAGCTCAAGAGGGGTGAGTGCAAGGGTGCCGAGCAGGCTCATGGTTGGGCAAGCAGCCTAGGCTGCTTTAAACCCTACATGAATGGCACAAACGCCGTTCATCATGTTGTGGTATTTGCAGTCGACGAGTCCTGCGTCTTGCATCATTGCGAGCAAAGTCTCTTGATCGGGGTGCATACGAATCGACTCGACGAGATACTGGTAACTGTCGGCGTCATTAGCAATGACTTTGCCTGCGAGTGGCCAGAGTTTTGAGAACGCATCGTAGCCTTTGCGGACGAATTCGTTCTGCGGTTTAGAGAATTCGAGCACCAACATACGGCCACCGGGTTTAAGTACGCGGCGCATCGAGCGCAGCGCAGCGTCTTTGTCGGTCACATTACGCAGGCCATAGGCGATGGTGATGCAGTCGAAGGTGTCGTCGGCGAACGGCAACGCTTCGGCATTGACTTGAGCGACATCGACATTGAAGTTGGCGCCTTTGTCGATGATTCGGTCGCGGCCTACGGCGAGCATCGCTTCGTTGATATCGGCGAGTACAACTTGCCCTTCGGTTCCAACTATAGGTGAGAAGCGCAGGCTAAAGTCACCCGTGCCGCCGGCAAGGTCTAATACTTTATGTCCCTTGCGCAGACCGCTAAGCTCGATTGTGAAGCGCTTCATGAGACGATGCGTGCCGAGCGACATGAGGTCATTCATGATGTCATAGCGCTGAGCGACCGAGCGGAATACTTGGCCGACGCGTTGCTCTTTCTCGGCGACGGGAACAGTCTCGTAGCCAAAATGGGTGGTGTCAGTTGCCGCGTTTTTTTCGTTCATGGGATTTTCGTGTCTCGTCGCGATAGAGTAGGCTGATTCTTAATCTACTCGTATTCTAAACCTTTCGCGGTGGGTATTCATCCGCCTTTAAGCGCTCACCCTGCCTTCGATAAAGGTATCGGTACCGCGTGAGTGCCAGTCTGCCGCTACGAGGGCATGAATTTTATGACCTGCGTATCAGCGGGCAAGGGCTCCCGGCTCGCGCCCGCCGCGCTTAGGCGTGCCGTGTAGTCTGCCCAACGCGCTGCCTGATTAGTGGCGAGATCGAACAGTGTCTCCCAGCTGAAAATACCGGAATTGTGGCCGTCGTCGAAGGTGGGCTTAATCGCGTAGTTGCCGACCGGCTCGATAGCCGTGATAGCGACATGGCGCTTGCCCGCCTGCAAAATCTCTTGCCCAACGCCGTGGCCGCGCACCTCCGCCGACGGAGAATACACCCGCAAAAGCTCCGCCTCGAGCTGATAGCGAGTGCCATCTGCGTAGCCAAGTTCGAGTAATCGAGACTTTTTATGAAGCTTAATTGTCTGTGGCGTCATAGTTGTACGGCTCTTATTGACTGCGGGCCTGTGGATTACGCACTGTAAAGGCTTACCTTATAAAATATAGCGGCTGAGGTCTTCGTCTTTGGCAAGCTCGTCGAGCTGTCCTAATACAAACTCACGATCGACGACGACGCGCCCTTTCCCAACGGCTAAGTCTGAGGCAGCGAACGAGGTCTCCTCAAGTAAGCGCTCCATGACGGTGTGCAAACGCCGCGCGCCTATATTTTCGGTGCGCTCGTTAACCTGCCATGCGGTCTCGGCGATTGAGCGTATGCCGTCTTCGGTAAACTCTAAGTCTAAGCCTTCGGTAGCGAGTAGCGCCTGATATTGCTCGGTGAGCGATGCGTCGGGTTCGGCTAGGATGCGTTCGAAATCTTTCGCAGAGAGTGCCTCTAGCTCAACACGAATAGGCAGGCGGCCTTGCAGCTCGGGAATGAGGTCGGAGGGCTTGCTGAGATGAAATGCGCCGGAGGCGATAAACAGGATGTGGTCGGTTTTCACGCTGCCGTATTTAGTGCTCACGGTCGAGCCTTCGATAAGCGGCAGGAGGTCGCGCTGAACGCCTTCGCGAGATACGCCGGCGCCGCCTTGGTCGTTGCGATTGGTGACCTTATCTATTTCGTCAATGAACACGATACCGGTTTGCTCGGCGAGTTCGACAGCACTTGCTCGTATCTCTTCCTCGTTGATCAACTTCGCCGCCTCTTCCTCTTTTAAGGCTTTGAGCGCCACCTTAATCGGCAGAGTGCGCGCGCGTTTCTTGGCGTTCTGCATCGATGAGAACATATCCTTGAGCTGACTGGTCATGTCCTCAAGGCCCGGCGGCGCCATAATATCCACACCGACCGGGGTGTCGGCCATAGCGATCTCTATCTCTTTGTCGTCGAGTTCTCCTTGGCGCAGCTTCTTACGAAATACCTGACGGGCGCTCGACTCTTCCGTGGCGTCATCGCTGCCGCTTGCGCGTGGGACGAGTATGTCGAGCACGCGGTCTTCTGCGCGATCTGCCGCGAGAGTCTGCACTTTACGCATCTCGCCTTCGCGCTGCATTTTCACTGCGCTATCGACAAGGTCACGGATGATCGACTCGACATCGCGGCCGACATACCCAACCTCGGTGAATTTTGTTGCCTCGACCTTGATAAACGGTGCTTGGGCAAGTTTTGCTAAACGTCGCGCGATTTCGGTCTTGCCGACGCCGGTTGGGCCTATCATTAAGATATTTTTCGGCGTGACCTCATGGCGTAGTGCTTCACTGAGGTTCATGCGGCGCCAGCGATTGCGAAGCGCAATGGCCACGGCGCGTTTTGCGCTCGCCTGACCAACGATGTGTTTGTCGAGTTCGGAGGTTATTTCTCGTGGGGTCATTATAGACGCGCCGAGGCCGCGTGAATCCTCTGACGAGTCAGCATTCGTCGATGTCGCTAAGTCGTTAGTCATGATTAAAACTCTAATTCTTCGATTGTATGATTATGGTTGGTGTACACGCAGATGTCGGCGGCGATAGTGAGGCTTTTGCGGACGATGTCTTCGGCATCGAGATCGGTGTTCTGCAGTAACGCGCGCGCGGCGGCCATCGCAAAGGTGCCGCCTGATCCGATCGCCATAATGCCCTCTTCGGGCTCAATAACGTCGCCGTTGCCTGTGATAATCAGTGAGGCGTCTTTGTCGGCGACAATAAGCAAGGCTTCGAGGCGGCGCAGCGAGCGTTCGGTGCGCCACAGTTTGGCGAGTTCGACCGAGGCGCGAACAAGTTTGCCCCGATGCTTTTCGAGCTGCTCTTCGAAGCGTTCAAACAGAGTAAACGCGTCAGCGGTACCGCCTGCAAAGCCTGCGATAACTTGATCTTTATAAAGCCTTCGCACTTTGCGTGCGTTGCCCTTCATCACGGTGTTGCCTTGCGAAACCTGTCCATCGCCGCCGATTACCACTTTATTGCCGCGTCGAACTGACACGATCGTGGTGCCATCATATTGTTCCAAGTTGACTCTCCTACTGCAGCGGGGTTTGCTGCTGAGTGCATTAGACAAGGGAAACGTCTGCTGCTTGTGTTGCCGATCTCAATGAGTGAATCGAAAACCACATTCCGCTAAGAAGTGCATCGATACGCATAGTTTAGGTTAGAAACCCAGAGATGGGGCTGGACAGCCGAAAATCAATCCTCGAGAGGTAATCAGCCGCAAAAATTGGAATAACGGGGCTCCGCCAACTAACCTTAAGTTATCAGCGAGCGGAGGTTTGCTCTACGCTTAAGCGCAGGCTCGAGATATTGTTGCTGCGCAGCGCAGCCTCAGCGGCGGCAAGGCTTGTGCTCGTCATGTAAGGCCCCGACTGCACGAGAAATAGGGTGCGGCCCGGCAGGGACTCTTGGGTAACGAATACGTCAATGCCAAGTGCCTGCTGATGGGCTAATTCGGCTTCGGCTAGGGCGCGCTGCTGAAAAGCGCCGGATTGCAACAAATACCCCGTTGCGAACTGTTGCTCTGGGGGCGCCGCGCGGGTGCGCTGCTGTTCGGTGAGTTCGACCTGCGTATCAGGCACAATAACCTGATAGTCGGGGAGCGCGGTATAGAAGTCCATCGTGAGCTCAGGCTTAGTCTCAACCGGCTCTGCTTCGGCGGCAATAGCAGCGCGCCCGATTGCGTCGCTCTGTTCGGCTTGGGAGGCAGAAGTAGCCGCAAGCGAGTTAGTCGTTGGCATGGGCGGTACGGCGCCCGACAGGTAAAACAAAACACAGCCTAAAATGCCCACGACGATTCCAATGGCGACGCCGGAGACCAGAAGCGACCAGGTCGGGGGCGCTTGCACGGTCTTACGCTCGAGCAGTGGCTCGGGCCTGATCTTGGCGAAGTCTTGCGTCATTCTTAGAGAAATCTCGCTGTTATCTGTTGTTATTTGCTGCACGTATTTATTAAGCAAAGTTAGTAGACAGCTTATCAATAGTGCTTAGCGCCACAGTCTGAAATTAGAAATTTATTCTAGTGACGTCTCGTTATCGGTCTCTTGGGCGGCTCCTAGAGGAGTATCCCCCAGTGCTGCCTGCGCTAATCTGGTTCTGCGCCTAGATCATATCTTGGGGGTCAACATCGACGCTCCATCTTAAGCGTGGCGGCAGCTTAACTTGGTCGAGGTTGGCAACCAAATAATTGAGATGATCTTGAAGCCGACCTCGGCGCTCACTCTTAAGCTGCAATTGTACGCGAAAACGGCCGGCGCGTTTTTCCATCGGTGCGGGCATTGGTCCTATAAGGTCGACGGCCAGACGTGGGTCTTTAGATAATTGAACACTTAACTGCGCAGCGGTCTCTGCGAAGTGTGTCGCAGAGGCTGGGTCAGGCGCATCGAAGCGCAGCAGAGCGAGATGAGCGAAAGGCGGAAGCGAGGCGAGTTTGCGCTGGCTGAGTTGGCGCTGTGAAAATTGGGCGTAACTCTCATTACTGAGCGCTTGGAGTGTTTCGTGTGTCGCGTGTTTGGTTTGCAGCAATACCTCACCGGCGCGTTCGGCGCGACCCGCACGACCTGCGACCTGAGTCACCAGTTGCGCCATCTGCTCCTGCCCGCGAAAGTCGGCGCTAAACAGGCCTCCATCGGCGTCGAGAATAATTACGAGCGTTATATTCGGAAAATGATGCCCTTTAGCGAGCATTTGCGTCCCAAGCAAGATACAAGGCTCGCCGCCTTCAACGCGGGCGAGCGCCTTGCTAAGCCCCTCTTTGCCGCGAGTGGAGTCGCGATCTACTCGGATTACAGGCGTATTTGGGAACTGACGCTGCAAAAAACTTTCGGCCTTCTGAGTGCCCAACCCGACCGTGTCGAGTGTCGCGGATTTGCAGTGCGGGCAGATGCGCGGCAGGGCAACGCTGACGCCGCAGTGATGGCAACGCAGACGCGGTGGGGTTCGGTGAACGGTCATCTGCGCTATGCAGTCATTGCATTCGGAGCTCCAGCCGCAGGTTGTGCAATTGAGCACGGGGGCGTAGCCGCGCCTATTGATGAATACTAGGCATTGATTGCCGTTATCTAGATGCTGTTTGAGCCGCGTGAGTGCCGCCTCCGAAAAGCCTTCTTGCGAAGACTTTTCCGCGACGTCGACCAGTTCGATTGCCACGCGGGGCATTACGGCGGTTGAGTGGGGCAGGCGCAGATGCCTAAATTTCCCTATAAGCGCATTGTGCAGCGTTTCAAGGCTCGGCGTGGCCGATCCGAGGACGATGGGCATTCCCTCTGCGTGCGCCCGCATGACAGCCAAGTCGCGGGCGGAGTAGCGAAAGCCGTCTTGTTGCTTAAAAGAGGAGTCATGCTCTTCGTCTATTATGAGAATGCCGGGTTTCGCAAGCGGCGTGAAAAGCGCCGAGCGTGTCCCGATTACTACGCCGGCACTGCCGTCTCGCGCGCGTGCCCACGCACTCAAGCGCTCGCTTTCATTAAGCGACGAATGCAGAGCGACGACCGGGCAGCGAAAGCGTTCGGTAAACCGTGCGATAGTCTGTGGTGTAAGTCCTATTTCAGGGATGAGCACCAGGCATTGACGTCCTAGGGAGAGCTGCTGAGCCATGGCACGCATATAGACTTCGGTTTTGCCAGAGCCGGTAACGCCATCGAGCAAGAAGCAGTCAAACGTTGTTGGCTTGGCGGTGATCGCCGCTACGGCGCCGGATTGGTCTGTGTTAAGAGTGAGTGGTGGGCCCTGCGAATCACCCAGCGAATTATTGGGGTCAAATGCACCTCTGGCGGCAGGCTGCTCCCAAAGGCATTCAGCTAGGCCTCGTTCCTGAAGCTTACGCAGCATCGGCCTGCCAAATCCTGCGGTCAGGATGTCGGCGGTGGGAGCCGGCCCGTTATTGAGAAGCAAGGTGTAAAGCGCAAGCTGGCGGGGCGAGCGGGAAAGTAACGAATACGCTGCGTCTTGCTCCTGTTTACTTGCTTCATTTTGTGGGGCGCGCCAGCGCTCCTGAGCTGCCTCAATGCTCTCGCCGGCTCGCAGTCGCGCTGGAAGTGCGGCAGCGAAAACCTCGCCGATAGGGCATTGATAGTAGTCTGCAGCCCAGCGCAACAGGGCAAGGAGTTCGGGGCTAAACAATGGGGCTGCATCGAGCACTGAGTCTGCGTGACGGAGTTTAGCCGGAGGCACGTCTGTCTCAGTGACAATGTCGAGAATGACTCCGGTAACCTTGCGCGCGCCGAAGGGGATGCGAATTCGCGTGCCTGGCTGGGCTGCGAGGGCATTCAACTTAGGTGGTAGGTAATCGAATGCTCGCCGCAGAGGGGAGGGCACAGCCACGCGATAGAACACAGGCGCCGCGCAGCTTTCGCCAAACTCGAGGCTCTGTGTTGTCTGCTCGGTATTGTTCTCTTGCGTCATTACATCGCTCTATGGGCGGCTGGGCTAAGCCTCATCTTATAAGCCCATCTTATAAGCCCCATCTAAATTGACGACGGTTAGACGCACCATGCTTAGAGAGGGCTCTTAATATTACCGCTTATGCGGGTGTTCGAGCGGCGAAAGTTTAGAGGCATTGTAGCAGGCTTGCTAGTGCCTCTTCTCAGCGCGGGTCGATCGTATATACTCTCAGGTATCGCGGGATATAACCGTGAACTTACTTTTAGTATTACACCGCGACGCGCTCTCATCCTCAAAATGCTTAGCATGCGAGACCAGACCAGCCTCGACGAAGGAAATAGCTATGGGCTCAGCATCGGTTCCCGCCGAACTCCTCACACTCCGCGACAGCATCGACGAGATCGATGCTGAGCTGCTGCAGGCGCTTGCTAAGCGGTTTATCCTGACAGGCCGCGTCGGCGAGCTAAAGGCGTCGATGGATCTCGAGCCGTTCGACGGCGTTCGCGAAGCCGAGAAACTCGAGCGCTTGCGGACAATGGCTGCTGAGCTGGGATTAAGTGCGAGTTTAATCGATGATCTCTTTAGCCGCATCATGCGCGAGGCTGTGCTCAATCATAAGCAGCTAAAAGAGGCGCGGGGTTAGGCGTCTTAGGCGTCTTAGGAGGCGCTGGCTGAGTCAATTTGATGCCAGCTGCGTCATAAACCCTTGCGTCTTTGGCTTTGTCTGCTAGAATGCGCGACCCGATCAGTAAGGCTGATCACAACTACGGCATCAAATAAGATGTGGTGCAGCGCTGCCGAAGACCTCGCCCGCTGTCGCGACATCCATCAGAGGAACGACCCATGAAGCCAGAGATTCACCCAGCATACGACGCGATGAAGGCTACCTGCAGCTGCGGTAACGTCATCCAAACACGCTCAACAATGGCACAAGATATCCTTATCGATGTGTGCTCACAGTGCCACCCATTCTACACGGGTAAGCAAAAGATCCTCGACACTGGTGGTCGAGTGGATCGCTTCAAGAAGCGTTTCGGCGCTCGTCGAGTCTAAATACGACTCAGCGAATACAAACGCCCTGTCGGGATACCCGGCGGGGCGTTTTTTTTGCCTAAAAAATAGTTTCGGTAGCGACTGCTTCTTCTTTGCCATTTGTATCGGGGGTTGCTCGGGGCTGCGTGCTCGGCGCGTTCTCGCTGCGGAAAAACTCGAACATCGCATTCACCGACCCAGGCATGGTAGGTTCACCTGTCTCTTTGTTGATGAGACGGTCTTCGACGCCATCTGGCCGTGGCATGCTGTTTTCAGGCGCGCCGGCGAGCGCTGCCTTCATATAGTCGATCCAAATAGGCACAGCGATAGTCGCTCCTTGTTCGCGCTCGCCTAAAGGTTCGGGGGTGTCAAACCCCACGAAAACGGTCGTTGCGATATCCCGATTGAAGCCTGAGAACCAGAGTTCCCGTGGTCCGTTGGTTGTGCCAGTCTTCCCCATGAGATCTGAGCGGCCAATCTCGCGCTGAACGCGCGCGCCACTGCCTTCGACAACCACCGACCGTAACATCGTGTTGAGTATGTACGCGATGCGAGGATCGACTATGCGCGGTGCCGGTTGAGTTGTCAGTGTTTGCTCGCCATTTTCGGTAGCAGCGGTTGCCTCGACTAATTCGCCGCGCATCTGCTCGCAATCCTCGCAGACAACCAAGGGCTGCGCGCGAAATTGTTGGCCATCTAAGTTGTTAATCTCGCGTATAAACCAAGGCTCGACCTTATAGCCGCCGTTGGCAAACGCCGAGTAGGCGGTAACGATTTCGATAGGTTGCACATCGCTGCTGCCTAAACCGACCGTTAAGTCATTGCGGGGAAAGTTTTCAACCGGCAGACCAAATTTCTTGGCAAAGGCGAATACTTTGTCAGAGCCGAGTTGATCGAAAAGCCTTACGGCGGGAACATTGCGGGATTCTTTTAAGGCAAAACGCAGTGTCACGGGTCCCAAAAAGTTGTTCTCGAAATTATTAGGGCGATAGTCGCCTCGGGTAAGCGGGGCATCGTTGATGAGCGTCGCCGCCGTGTAGCCATCCTCGAGGGCAGCGCCGTAGACGAAAGGCTTAAAATTTGATCCCGGCGGGCGCGGAGTTAGCACGCGATTCACCTGACTTCGGCGGAAGTCATAGCCCCCAATAAGCGCGACGAGTTCGCCATTGGATGGGCGCATTGAAACGAGCGCACCTTGAATCTCGGGCACCTGCCCCAGTTCCCAGCTACTGCCAATGCGGCGAACGCGAATCATGTCGCCCAGGCTTACGGCGTCGCTTGCGGTTTGCGGCGGTGGCCATGCTTCATTTCTGCTACGAAAAGCATAAGCCCAACCAATCCCTTCCCAAGGTACAGTAATCTCAGTGCCATCGCTGAGTAACGCGTTAAAACTCCGGGGCTCAACCGCAGTGACAATCGCGGGTTGTTGGTTGCCATAAGTCGGCACCGGCTCGAGTGCCTGCAACCAGCGTGTGCGTAGCTCAGTTTCGTCTTCGTTGGGCATCGGCGCCAGATTTGTTGCGGGTCCCCGGTAGCCGTGCCGCTTGTCATAGTAGTTTTCTAAGCCGTTGACGAGCGCCGCGTTAGCTTCATGTTGCCGCGTCGAATCGATCGTTGTAATGACCTCGAAGCCCTGTGTATAGGTTGCTTCGCCATATTGATCAAAGAGTTGCTGACGAACCATTTCGGCAACGTAGGGCGCGTTCACCTCGATGTTGCGATTATGGCGCGTCGCACTCACCGGTTCAGCGTCGGCAAGCGCAAACTCCTGCTCGGTAATCATTCCCTCTCGCACCATGTTTTTAAGGCGCGTTCTCCTGCGTTCGACAGAACGGCTTGGATTGCTGAGTGGGTTGCAAGTAGAGGGGCAGGGGAGCAAAGACACCATCATCGCAGCCTCTGCAAGGGTGAGCTCGGATGGGTGTTTACCGTAGTACACGAATGCGGCGGCACCGATGCCATCTGCGCCCGCACCAAAATAAATGGTGTTGAGGTAGAGAGTGAGAATCTCTTCTTTGGTGAGTTCGCGCTGAATCTGTAGCGCGAATGGGATCTCTTTAAATTTGCGCAGATAGACGTTGTCGCTGTCGAATGACAGGTTGTTCGCGAGCTGCATAGTAATCGTGCTGCCGCCGCCCATGTTCACCCCGCGGATAAAGCCATAAAAGCCGCGAATAAGGCTCTGAAAATCGACACCAGGATGCGAGTAGAAGCGGGCATCTTCCGTGGCAATCAGCGCGTCGATCATCACCTGAGGGATTTCTTCAAATTCGACCGGATCTCGGCGGTTGCCAATTTCATCAATGAGCAGGCCATCGGCGGTATAGATGCGCAGCGGGGTCTCAAGCTGGACGCTGCGATAGGTTTCGGCTGCCGGCAGGAGTGGGGCGAGATAGAGATAGGCAGCGGTCGCAATCATCACCACGCCGGTAAAGGCGGCAACGGAGAGGAGTACTAGCCAGCGGATGGCTTTGCGCAATCGTCTTTGTCGTTTCTCTGGCGTCATCGCGGCGGATTATCGCTCAAATTTTGGCGTTTGGAGGAATTAGCGCAGCACGCTACGTTTTTTACCTTGCTAAGTATACACCTCACTCGGCGCAATGCTCGCAAGCGGCAGAGTCTTTTTGATCACGAAGAGGGAGTTGTTCCTCTGTCTAATGTCTCTGCGGCGCGGTTTTTCGCGAGGAGACAGCAATGTCTGAATCTAAAACTCCGTTTCTAGGAGACATTCCTTATCTTGGCCGATTATTCAAACGCACGAAACGTTCGAGTCGACGAACCGAGCTATTGATTTTCATAACGCCTAAAATACTCGAAGAGAATTTCGAGTAACTTCCCCGCTGGCCTAGCGGGGGCTCAATAATCTCAATTGATGCTTACCCCGAAGTTTCATCATAGCGTAACTGCCTCTATACTGTGCCTACTCGATAAAACCCTCATGAAGCGCAGATGAAATCCTCAAGTTCATTATTTTTAGTTGGCCCGATGGGTGTTGGAAAGACAACCATTGGCAAGGTCTTAGCTGAGTCGCTTGGACTTGAATTTGTCGACTCCGATCGCGAAATCGAACGCGTCACCGGTGCCGATATCCCCTGGATTTTCGATGTTGAGGGTGAAGAAGGCTTCCGTGCTCGAGAGTCTAAGATGATCGAGCAGCTAACCTCCCGCACCAATATTGTCCTCGCGACAGGCGGCGGCGCGATATTGGCGGAGGCGAACAGACAGTGGCTAATGAGCCGTGGCTGCGTAATCTACCTGCGCGCACCGATAAGCCAGCAAATAGAGAGGACCAAGCGCGACAAGTCTAGGCCGCTTTTGCAGACAGCCGACCCCGCACAAAAAATTCGTGACTTGATGGCTTTTCGCGAGCCACTCTACCGAGAGGTAGCAGACTTTACGGTTGATACTTATCGCCGAGGGCCTAAGGCCGTTTGCGCAGAAATACAGCGGCAGCTTAACAGCGGCGAGAATGTTCCAGCGTAAAGCGGCGACTACCCGTTACCTATTGCAGTGCCCTGAACCTGCGGGACTGCCCGATCGAATGATTGCATTGAAGGATTAGAGACCATGTTGACCGTAAATGTTGAGTTAGGCGAGCGCGGCTATCCGATCGTTATTGGTGCCGGCTTGCTTGGCGATCAAGGCTTGGCGGCCCGCATCGGCCAAGAGGTGCTGCGTCAAGGCAAGATCGTAATCGTGACCAATGACGTCGTCGCGCCGCTTTATCTCGAAAAAGCAGAGGCATTTTTTGCCGACCGTGACTGCGCTTCAATAGTCTTGAACGATGGTGAGGCGCATAAAACGCTTGCAGCCGTAGACGCTATTTACGACTTTTTGCTCAGCAATAAATATGACCGCCACACCACGCTTGTCGCTCTTGGTGGGGGAGTTGTCGGTGACATTACCGGCTTTGCGGCGGCAACGTATCTGCGCGGCATCGACTTTGTGCAGATCCCAACGACACTCCTCGCGCAGGTCGACTCGTCTGTTGGCGGTAAGACAGGCGTTAATCACCGTCTCGGCAAGAATATGATCGGCGCTTTCTATCAGCCGCGGTGTGTGATTGCCGACACCGATGTGTTGTCTACCCTGCCGGCACGTGAGATCAGGGCGGGGCTCGCCGAGGTCACTAAATACGGATTGATCAGAGACGCGAGTTTCTTCCACTGGCTGGGTGACCATGCAGCGCAGTTGGTGAGCGGTGATCCCGTGCTGATGGCTGAGGTTATTCAGACCTGTTGCAGAATTAAGGCAGAGGTCGTTGCCGAAGACGAACGAGAGTCGGGCGTCCGTGCGCTGCTCAATCTCGGGCATACATTCGGTCATGCAATCGAGACGGCTGCGGGCTACGGCACATGGCTGCACGGCGAGACTGTTGCGATGGGCACCGTAATGGCGGCAGACCTGAGTGCACGAATTGGATGGATAGCCCCGGAAGACGCTCGCCTGATCAGGCGAATCCTAGAGCAAAATTTCGGTATGACAGTCGTCCCTCCTGCCGATATCACTATTGAGCGCTATCTTGACCTGATGGCGTCAGACAAGAAAACCGAACAGGGCAAGCTGCGTTTTATCCTACTCAACGCGATTGGGCAGGGAGCGATAGCGAGCGACATCGAACCAGGTCAGCTGGTGGCCACCCTGGAGGCCGCCGATCGCCTATGTGAATGAACTTGTGAGTGAACTTGTGAGTAAGCCTGTGAGTGACGCAGCGATTCTGATTCCGGACCCCTTGGCAGCAAGGGAGAATCAACTAATTCAGGGCAAAGCGAGGCTCGCTGTATGATCGATCATCACGATGCTCTTCTCTCAAAGCTTATAGACGATGCCTTTTACGGCAGGCCATTAATTGCGGTTACCGGGGTTGAAGGTGCGGGCAAGACGACCCTCGCTCGACGTTTCGCTCAACAATTCGCCAATGAAGCTGAGTGCATAGCGCTCAAGGCGAGCGATTTTAAAAATCGCGATGACTTTATCCAGCGCCTCGTATCTAAGCTGAGTCCCGACTCTGTCGAGTACGCAGCTGACACCCCTCTTAACACTATTGTCGACTATGCAGGCTCGCTTGCCGATCAAGAGCGCTTGCTCGTTCTCATTGTTGATGATGCAGAGTCATTGAGCGATGCCTTTCTGGAGACGCTCTATGAGCTTATAGACGAAGCCGATGAGGCGAGTCTCTGTTGTCTGCTTCTTGGCGATCCTGCATTAAAAGACGCTATCGAGCGAGCCGACCCTAACGGAGGAATCGAGGATTTTAGCTGGTTCGACCTTCCAAAACTTGAGGAGCCTGAGCGGCCAGTCGATCCCGATCAGCCGATTGCAGCAACCGCTACAGCAACTATTACAGCAACCACAGAGGCAGCCGCGCCAATCGATGAGCTGCTTCAAAAACTGGATGTTCACGAGGCACAGGTTGAAAGTGGCGCTACTGAGTCTGCTGAGCCTATTGAGTTGGCGCCGCTCGACATTGAGAAAGAGTCCGATGAAAGCTTCGATGAACTTCTAGGTATGATGGTGAACGACGCTGAGGAAGGCGCTGCTGCCGACACAGAGTCAGATGATGAGCCAGAGTTTGACGGCAGTCCAGAATCAGAGCCAGAACTGGAACCAGAACCAGAGCCAGAGCCAGATTCTGCATTCGAAAGGGTCAACAGCGATGCTGTCCAGCGAGGCGACAGCGGCCTCGAGCCGGCTGCGAGCGAAGACGAATTTGATCGCAATATAGACGAATGGCTCGAGCCTGATACGCGGCCGAGTCTTGGCGGAGCACGCTTCTCTGCGGGCGAAGACTTGGAACTGGACTTCGACAATGATGAGCAGCCCGAGGACGCAGGGCAAGCGCGGCGCGATGAGGCGTCGACGCTTGACCCAGATATTTTTGGAGACGACGAGGACGACGTCAACACCAGCGCGAGCAAGACGGATTACCTCGCCGCTGCAATCGGATTCGCGCGGTCTGTGCCTTTGCGTCTCGCTGCTGCCCGCAATTATTGGCTCGCCGCAGGTGGGCTGATGCTGCTCGTGCTTGCGGTGATTGTGTTCTGGCGCATTCCTGACGAGCCCAGCTCTGGAACTATTGAGCTTGCCGCGCCAGTCGCATCGAGGGCAGGGGATTCTGCCTCGGTGATGCCTCCGACAAGCGGGCAGATAAGTCGACCAACCGCGGACCGTTCGGTGGTAGAACCAGATTTGGAAATTGTCTCGTCAGCCGTGCCGGTTATAGCTAACACGGCTGAGTTATCGCAGCCCGCCTCTCTAGAAAGGGTCACCTCTCCAGAGAGGGTCGACTCTGAGCAAGCCATGCTTGCTCCCGATGAAATCGGGGTCGCCGCCGTATCAGTGAGCGAGGCGCGTCCTGTCGCGCGCAGTTCTAGCGCAGCACCAACGGCTTCGCCAACGCCGGCACCAACTTCCCCAGCGCTAGCGGCAACCCGTCAAGCCCCCGCCACGCCGGTGTCGCCAGCGGCAGCGTCTCCACTCCAGCAAAATAGGCTAAGCGGTAGCGCCTTCGAAAGACAACTGCTTGCGATGCCAGCAGGGAGTTTTACTCTGCAAATACTCGGCGCGAGCTCGGAGGCTAATGTTCAGGCGTTCGTCGAGCGCTATGGCGGCGGGCTGAGGCAGACACTTGGTTATTACCGCTCGCAGCGGGGAGGGGCGCCTTGGTTTATTGTCGCTTATGGCGAATTCACCACGCGCGAACAAGCCAGCGCCACCCTTAGGCGTCTTCCGCAGGCGCTCTCTGCGGCGGGGCCTTGGGTGCGGCCAATCGCGGCTGCGCAGGCCGAAATACGCGCGGCGCGGTAAATTGACAGAGTCGCGCATTGGTCAAGGCTGTCGCCTCGTGTAGAATTGGCGGCCTTTTACGCCACCAGCGAGCGCGGCACTGCGCCGCCCGCGACTCGAGGTCAACGCCCGTGACTGAACAAAATTCAAATTTCGCTCCTCTAAAGAATGACCGCTTCTTGCGCGCACTCCTTCGTCAGCCTGTCGACAGAACGCCTGTATGGATGATGCGGCAGGCGGGGCGCTATCTGCCTGAGTATCGAGCGACGCGCGCTCAGGCGGGCGACTTTATGAGCTTGTGTAAAAACACCGAGCTCGCGTGCGAGGTTACGCTGCAGCCCCTGCGCCGTTATGCGTTCGACGCGGCGATCCTATTTTCTGACATCCTCACTATCCCCGATGCGATGGGGCAGGGTCTCTATTTCTCCGAGGGCGAGGGGCCTAAATTCAAAAAGGTTATTCGCACGCCAGCCGATGTCGAGAAATTGCCCGATGTATCAATCGCAAGCGAGCTGTCCTATGTTACTGACGCCGTTGCGCTTATAAGGCGCGAACTGAATGGTTCTGTTCCGCTCATTGGGTTTTCGGGAAGCCCATGGACATTGGCTACCTATATGATCGAAGGCGGCGGCAGCAAAGATTTCCGGCATGCGAAAGAATTCCTCTATAACCATCCCGAGGCGATGCACCTGTTGCTCGATAAACTCGCCGATGCGGTTATCGATTACCTCAACGCACAAATCGCGGCAGGTGCTCAGGCTGTTCAGATATTCGACACCTGGGGCGGCGTCTTGACGCCCACGGCCTACCGCGACTTCTCGCTTGCCTATATGCAGAAAATTATCGGCGGCCTGACGCGCCATAACGATGGCCGCGAAGTGCCCGTTATTCTGTTTACTAAAAACGGAGGTCAGTGGCTCGAATCTATTGCAGCAAGTGGCTGCAACGCCGTTGGCCTAGACTGGACGACAGATATCGCCAACGCGCGCGAGCGCATCGGCTCGCAGGTGGCATTGCAAGGCAACATGGATCCCTCCATGCTCTATGCTTCCCCCGAGGCGATACGCGCAGAAGTGGGATCCATTCTTGCTGGGTTTGGCAGCAATCCCGGGCATGTGTTTAACCTGGGTCACGGCATTACTCCGGCGGTAAATCCCGATAACGTTGGTGTGTTTGTTGAGTCAGTCCATGAGCTTTCAGCCGCCTACCACGACGCATAACAGCGCAGCCTGCGCAGTTATTGCGTTAGGCTCGAACCTAGCGCATGAAGGCGAGTCTCCCGCTCAGATTGTCATCGAGGCGGCTAAACGCCTGCAGCCCCTCTCGCTCTGCGTACCTCGATTGTCGAGGATCTATTCGACTTCAGCCGTTGGTTTGGGCGCTGGCGCCCCAGACTTCTGTAACGCCATCGCCATTATTGAGCCTGCTGCAGCGCTAAGCGCGCAGGAATTACTCGACGGCTTGCTCGCGATTGAACTTGAACTTGGTCGGGAGCGGCTGCAGCCCCGCGCCGGTGCTAGCTATGCTTCTCGGACTATCGATCTCGATCTAATCTATTGCCGCAATGAAACAATAGACTCCCCGACGCTGCAGCTGCCGCATCCTCGGGCTGCCGAGCGTGCGTTTGTTCTCGAGCCACTTGCAGAGCTTTGGCCAGATCTAGTGTTGCCAGGGCAGCATTCATCTGTCGCAGCGTTGCTGCGGGCACTGTGACTGTTAGTGGATATCGCCTCGCTATGAGTGCGCTATTTAAGTATGTGTTAAGTATGTGCCTTAAGTATGTGCCTTAAGTGTGCGCGCCCCCCAAGGGTCAACAGTCTTTTGGGCTGACCCGACTGTCGCCACATTTTGGGCAAGATTTATAACAAATTTGCGGGTTGTTCAGGGTATCGACAGGAGCGAATTGAGTGCTATGCTTCTACAGGTAAGAAACCAAATTAAGGTCACACACGTGAGCGTCATTTCTGCATCAGGCATTTATGCGAGAGCTCTTTCAGAGCTCTCCGCGACGGAAGCGCCCAGAGCGAGGAGACTTTCGCGAGCGCGCTATTTGCCTGGTTTAAATTCGGTGTTTTCGGCCTCTTTTGCTGCTGTGGCCTCTGTGGCGATCAGCTTGGTTTCGGCTACCGTGCAGGCGCAAAGCCTCGGTGGCGGCGGTGCTGGCTCTAGCGATCTTCAGGCAATTAGCGCGCTGACCGTCAATCAACGTGGTGGCTTCGAGAGTGCGCTTGCGCCGGCCAACAGCCAGTCGGCTAATTTTCTTGGGCAGGTTTTGCCCAGTGTTGAAGGCAGTGCCAGTTTTCGGATCGGCCCTTCGTCTATTCTAAACGGGGCCGTGCCCGCGCTGAGCATCGCGCGAAACGTCGAAGAGACGGGATTTGAGGGCGCTGTCGTTGAAGACGCGCTCAATTTTAATCTCGGCGTCGCTGTAGAGCCTATCGACGGCCTCAATGTAAGCGCCGATGCGTGGCGTTTAGAGGTCAACGAGACATCGGCTCAGGCGAGTATGGGCCGCGACTGGCAGCCCGGTACCTCTCAGCTTTACATTCAAGATTCGACAATCAACGAGTTCAATGTCGGTAATCCGCTTGCTGGCTCACAGCTCGAAACCAACGGGTTCGATTTGAGCGCGTCCTATGTGTGGGACACTAGCCGTTTCGGGCAGTTTACGCTCAGCACGAAGTCGACTTATGTACAAGATTTTGAGAATGCGGGTGGCTTGCTCGAGCTAGGAAGCGACGAGCTCGGTGCAATCGACGAGCGGCTTGTCAGCCCCGAGTTACAAAGTAGCATGATGCTTTCGTGGCAGTTTGGTAATCACACAGCAAGCGCGATAACTAACTATTTCGATTCGTTTAAAGACATAAGCGAGCTCGATCTCGACGAGATCAATGATCTGGTCGACAACATTACCACCTTCGACCTGCAGTACGGTTACAGCGTGAAGGCTGGCGCGAAGGATCGCGCGATTATCTCGTTCGGAATCCGCAATCTATTCGATGAGAAAACGGCTCAGATCCTCAACTCATCGACCCGTCTCCTAGACCAGAACGGTCGCGTCGCCTACGGCTCGATTAAATACCAATTCTAGAAAACTAAGACGCCCGCGCCCACGTGGTTACCCTTTCGATGAGCGTTCTGCTCTAGCCAGACACCAAACATCGACGCGCTTAACGCCGGCATCGAGTAAAGTCTCGGTGAGCGAGGATACTGTTGCTGTCGTGGTGACAACATCGTCGATAACGATCACGTGCTTGCAGCCATTCAGGGCTGCTCCTTTCACGATCCCAAACGCCCCGATGAGATTCGCTTGCCTTTCGGCTTTTGTTTTTGCCTCAGTTTGTGGCGTGGTGTGACGGGTTCTTGCTACGGCGTCGCTAAGATTGGGCAGGGCAAGCCGGTGCGCAACCCGCTGGGCAATCAGTCGAGCCTGATCGAATCCGCGTTGTCTTAACCTTCGGGGGTGCAAAGGAACGGCAATCACCGCACAAGGTTTTCTGCGAGTGCTAGCCTCTTGTCGAACTCCGGCGTAATACGCCTCCATCACGAGTTCGAGCTCTTTACTCAGCCCCGCGCCGATATCTAACCGTTCGTTGAATTTGTAATCTGCAATTAGCTGATCGATTGGCGTAGCGTAGGCGAATGCGCCGCGGCAGAGTGCAAATGAGGGAGGGTGGGTGGCGCAGCGATTGCAGGGCTCACCTTGGTGCTCGCTCTGTGGCCCGGCTTCGCTCTTATTGTCGCTCTCGCAACTGAGTCCGCAAACAGTGCATGCGTGCTTAATGCGGGGCAGACTCAGAAGGCAATGGCTGCAGAGCGTGCTGTGCGTGTCTGAATCAAGGCCGCAACAGCAGCAGAGGCCGGATACAGTCCGAGCTAATCGATCCGCAACAAAGCGGCGTACTTAACCTCCATACACAAAAATTTCGGAAACTAAATCAGTCAAAAGTCGCCTCGCGATCGTTGGTTGCTCGTAACAAATGTGTCGAGCCCCTTTGGTGTAGTCGCAAAGCGCGACGATTGCCAGTTGAGCCGAAAAGCGCTGGCGACTCACCTCGCGCGGCTAGGGTTTCTAGGGTTCTTCCCCTATAATCCACGAGTAATTGAGTGCGGTAGAACGAACTGTCTGCAGCAGCGTGCTGCGATGCAGTGTCATCAGATTAGAATGTTCGAGGAGAATACCAATGCCAGCCTACAGAGCGCCGATCCAAGATATCGGCTTTTTGCTAAACAACGTGTTCGATGCGGATAGCTTGTTTTCATCGATGCCGGGCACTGTGGAGGTGACGACCGACCTCACCTCAGCAATCGTAGAGGAGGCGGGTAAAATTGCCGAAGGACTGCTTGCACCGATTAACCAGAGTGGCGATCAGCAGTCATGCCAATATAACGACGGCGTAGTGACAACACCCGATGGTTTTAAAGAGGCCTATAAGGCCTACGCTGAAGGTGGTTGGGCGGGGCTGACAGGTGAAATCACCTATGGCGGCCAGGGCATGCCGAAGACGCTGTCTGCGTTAATTGAAGAAATGAGCTTTGCAGCAAACTCCTCTTTCGCCCTGTTTACGATTCTTACGACAGGTGCGACGCTCACGTTGAGTCACCACGGTAGCGACGAACTTAAGCTGCGCTATTTACCAAAAATGTATGAGGGCATCTGGACAGGCACCATGTGTCTTACCGAACCGCATGCAGGTACCGACCTCGGCATGATTAAAACTCGCGCTGTGCCCAATGCCGATGGCAGCTACAGCCTGTCGGGTACCAAAATTTTCATTACGGCAGGTGAGCATGATCTTGCCGAAAACATTGTTCATTTGGTTCTCGCTAAACTGCCCGATGCCCCCGCAGGCCCGCGCGGCATCTCCTTGTTTCTCGTACCTAAAATGCTCGTCGATGAAAACAGCGAGCTGACAGGTGAGCGCAACGGTGTGCGCTGCGGATCGATCGAGCACAAAATGGGCATCAAAGCATCTCCCACCTGCGTGATGAATTTTGACGAGGCGACAGGCTATTTGGTTGGTGAGCTAAACAACGGCCTCTCGCACATGTTCACTATGATGAACTACGAGCGCCTCTCGATGGGCCTGCAGGCGAACGGCCTCGCCGACAGTGCTTATCAGGTCGCGGCGGCTTATGCGAAAGACCGTGTGCAAGGACGTGCGCCTAGCGGCCCCCAGCAGCCCGAGGCAAGCGCCGACCCGTTGCTTGTTCACCCTGATGTTCGCCGCCTGTTGTTAACAATTCGTGCGAATATTCTTGCAGGTCGATCGCTTTCAATTTTTGCCGCGATGCAACTCGATATTTCGCGGTTCCATCCTGATGCCGCTGCGCGAACTCGCGCCGACAAACTCGTTTCTTTGCTGATTCCTGTGCAGAAAGCCTACTGCACCGATCGCGGCTTTGACGCCTGTGTGATGGCACAACAAGTGTTGGGCGGACACGGTTATGTTGCCGAGTGGGGACTCGAGCAGAACGTGAGAGATGCGCGCATCGCGCAGATTTACGAAGGGGCCAATGGCGTGCAGGCGCTCGATCTAATGGGGCGTAAAACAGTGAGAGCTAATGGTGAACTGCTCGCCCTGCTGTCCGAAGAGATGGATGCGTTTGTTGCGTCGCAAGCAGGCGTGCCTGCCATGCAGTCTTATTTGGTGTCGCTCGCGACGTGTCGCAGAGTATTAAGTGATGCGACTCTTTTTGTGATCGACAGTGCTGCGAGCAATCCAGAGGAGATTGGCGCGGCCTCTTACGCGTACATGGAACTGATGGGTCTCACGCTTTACTGCTTCATGTGGCAGCGAATTCTGGCTGCCGCGCTGGCTGATAAGGGCGGAGACAATGCAGAATATCTCGACGGTCTCGTGAAAGTAGGTGAGTTCTTTCTGGCGCGGCAGGTGCCACGTGTCCACTCGCTGCTCGCAGAGATTGAGGCGGGCTCAGAGTCGCTCATGGCAATGGCCGCGAATCAGTTCTAACGAAAGCGGGATTGTCTATCCGAGCCGCAGGCCAATGCGCCTGCGGCTATAAAAAGGCGTCCACCTCAGAGCGTGGGGCCAGGCATAAACACCGATAGGCCCGCAGCAATAGCGATAATTAGCGTAAATATAATCGCAAGTCTAAACCGCCGTGCTGCGTCTCCAGCCCTTGCAAGTAATGTCGATACGTTGATTGAGGTGAGTGCCTGGGGTTTACCGCCGTCGTCTTCGTCACCTTCGGGCAAGGTAAGCAATCTCTCATAGAGCAAAGGCGGGATTGGTGCCGACGTCAATAGGTCTTCAATTCCCGATTCGACGCTGCGCACAGTGTCGAGCATTTCTCGCAAGTCCTTATCCGAATTCGCAGCGGCCAAAACCTGTGCATCCTCGGCGAAGGGGTCGCTCAAAATTGCTTTACGAAACGCAGTCTGATCCATTGGGAATTACTCAAAAATGGGGCGGTGAATTCTAGAGGCTTGTAACAGTTGAGTGGTAAACAGGAGATTTTCTTTCAAACTAATTTTTGTTCCGGTATGCACGTCGCACTTTTGGCATCGTTTAACGAGGGCAACCTAAGCGCGCTCTGCGCTTAAGTTGCCTAAATTACAGTGGTTTTAAGTTCACCGAATGGTCAAAGAAGAGGGTATTGCCTTGCCGTATCATTTTGTTTCGTTAGCTGATTTTTTGGCGAAATAACCCATCGCTTGCGTGAGTCATTTGGCAGCCATTATTTAATTTCAAATAATTGCGAAGAGATCTTGCCCGGCTTCGACGCAAACTGATTGATGACTTTGCTGCGCGCCCGAAAAAGTCTCGTCATAACGGTATTGGAGTTGATGTCCAAAATTAGCGCGATTTCTTTGCCGCTAAAACCGCCAATGATTTGCAATAGAAGTGGTTCTCGGTAGTCTTTTTCGAGTCTGTTCATCGCGTCGAGTAGCCAGCGTCGCTCCATTTTATTGTCGGGCTCGATGCTGTCTTTCTCTACGATGACTTGTTCGTCGACATCGACCAGCACGGGCCGGTATCTTTCGTAAAGGCGCGCATTCTCACGACGCAGAATGGTGAAAAGCCAGGCTTTGGCCGCATTGTCATTCTTTAGGCTGTCGAGAGAACGCCAAGCGCGCAAGAATGTTTTTTGGACAAGGTCTTCGGCTAGGGGCTGGCTTTTACAGAGCCAGAATCCATACCGATAGACATCTTGATAGAGAGAGGCAACCAGTTTTTCGTATCTCGCCCGACGAGAAAGATCCGCTGCGTTATCGATTTTGTGCGTTTTTGCTTCTGCCATTTCCCGGACCACTCTATACGTAGACTTCGTTTTGTAAGTATTTGCGAGCCTTTGCAGGTATCTCTTCGCACCCTGGCAGGCTTCATAAGTTTTACTGCCTGCTTATGTTGTATCAGTTTGTATCACAAATTGCATTCCCACAAGCATGGGAGGAATTTTTTAGGGCTAAGATGGGTAGATTCTGTGCGATTCTGGTTTAGCGTCTCAGTCTGTATACTCTGAGGCTTTAGAGCGCGGGCAATAGTCAGGACTAGTTATGATAGAAGTAGCAATAGCGGGGGCGGCCGGACGCATGGGCCGAACATTGGTTGAGGCGGTCGAAACAAGCGGCGCCTCGATAAAGGTTGGCGCTGCGAGTGTCCTTGCAGACGACCCAACTGTCGGCGCTGACATCGGTCTTCTGGCGCTTGGTCGGCCGTTGGGTGTAGTCGCAAAGCCATCATTCGAGAGTCAAGTCGATGCGTTTAGCGTGCTAATTGATTTCACCAGTCCCGAGGCCACGCTCGGCCACCTCGCGCTGTGCTGCCGCTATGGCAAGGCGATGGTTATTGGTACCACTGGCTTTACACCCGAAAACCTTGCCGCCATTGATGCCGCCGCCCAAAAAATACCCATCGTTATGGCTCCCAACTTCAGCGTAGGAGTCAATCTCTGTTTGCAGCTGCTGCGCAAAGCCGCCGAGGTGTTGGGGGATGATGTTGATATCGAAATATCAGAGGCACATCACCGCTTTAAAAAGGACGCGCCATCGGGCACGGCGCTCAAAATGGGAGAGGTGATTGCCGAGACTCTGGGACGTAATTTAGATGAGGTTGCGGTCTACGGACGCGAAGGGAAGGAGCCTGAGCGCGATCGAAAGACGATTGGTTTCGCCACAGTTCGCGCGGGAGATATCGTCGGCGATCATACTGTCACATTCGCAAGCTTAGGTGAGCGTGTCGAAATAACGCACAAAGCGAGCAGCCGCATGACTTTTGCCAGTGGCGCCGTGCGCGCCGCCGAGTGGGTCTCGTCGAAACCCGCGGGGCTGTATTCGATGCAGCATGTTCTCGGATTAGTCGAATAGATCACGATTCCTTATCGCTTATATTTGGCATTTTGGGAGAACTGCGTAGACAACTTGGGGGTGGTGTCTCTATAATACTCGCTCAGTATGACGAATGCTGAGACCTTTGCGAATTCCTACAAAAGCGGAGTGAAGATATTCTTCATCCGCTTTTTTTGTGCCTGTTTTTCAGTCGTTTACGCCCAGTGGTGGCCCTCGTAACGCGCTCATAGCGTGTAAGTTAAGAGGCTCAGCGCGAGAGAGCGGGCGACGCCTAAGACACGAAGTGCACAGTAGAAAAGGGAATTGAGATTGGCAAGGCGAAGACCCGATAACTTAGAAAAGCATAAGGAGTGAGAGTGGCCGCACTAGCTGTATTAGCACTAGAGGATGGCAGTATCTTTCGTGGCGTCGCACTCGGCGCCGAAGGGAGCGCCAGTGGAGAGGTGGTATTTAATACCTCGATGACTGGATACCAAGAGATTCTGACCGACCCCTCCTACGCACAACAAATCGTAACCCTTACCTATCCTCACATTGGCAGCACGGGTACTAACGACGAAGACAATGAGCCCGACGGCGTTTGGGCCACCGGCCTTGTGATCCGCGATCTGCCTCTCATTGCGAGTAATTGGCGCAGCGAGCAAACTTTGCAAGACTTCTTAGTCGAGCGCAAAGTTGTAGCAATAGCTGAGATAGATACCCGCCGTCTCACTCGCGTACTCCGCGATAAAGGACCGCTTAATGGCTGTATCGTTTCAGGCACAGAGCTAGAAACCCTCGGAGAGGAAGGCGCAATAGCCAAGGCGAAAGAATTCCCGGGGCTCAAAGGCATGGACTTGGCTAAGGTCGTGTCGACTAAAGCGCAGTACCCTTGGACAGAAGGCGTGTGGGATCTGGTCGACGGACACAGGAAAGACGTACCAAGCCGCTTCCGCGTTGTCGCCTACGACTTTGGTGCCAAGCGCAATATCTTGCGCATGCTCGTCGAACGCGGCTGCGAGGTCATGGTGGTTCCGGCGCAGACACCTGCCGCCGATGTGCTCGCGATGAACCCCGATGGCATCTTTCTGTCTAACGGGCCAGGTGATCCCGAGCCTTGCGACTATGCCATCGAGGCAATCAAAGTGTTCCTAGACGAGAAGCTTCCTCTTTTCGGCATTTGCTTAGGATGCCAGCTACTCGCCCTCGCCTGTGGCGCGAAGACGATAAAGATGAGGCTCGGTCACCACGGGGCAAACCACCCAGTGCAGAATCTGCGTGACAACAGCGTACTGATCACAAGTCAGAACCATGGCTTCGCGGTCGACGCGGACACGCTTCCTGCCAACCTCGAGGCAACGCACAAATCGTTGTTCGATGGATCGCTTCAAGGTATCGAGCGCACCGATGCGCCGGCATTCGGATTCCAGGGCCACCCTGAAGCAAGTCCAGGCCCGCATGATGTAGCGCCTTTGTTCGATCATTTCATCGAGCTACTAGAGCGGCGCAGTTAGCGCGTGATTGTCGGACGCCTCCATAAGAGGCGACTCATCCCAATTAATCAGAACACAAGAGAGCAGTAGCGCACATGCCAAGACGCAAAGACATTCAAAGCATTCTAATACTCGGCGCCGGCCCCATCGTCATCGGCCAAGCCTGTGAGTTTGACTACTCGGGAACCCAAGCGTGTCAGGCGCTGAAGGAAGAGGGGCTCCGCGTAATCCTCGTTAACTCAAACCCCGCAACTATTATGACAGACCCGTCGATGGCGGATGCCACGTACATCGAGCCGGTCAACTGGGAGATAGTTGAGAAAATTATCGAGAAGGAACGTCCCGATGCGATCCTGCCGACGATGGGTGGCCAGACCGCACTTAACTGCGCGCTCGACCTCAATCGCCATGGTGTGCTCGATAAATACGGCGTCGAGCTAATTGGCGCGAAATGCGAATCGATCGATAAGGCCGAAGACCGCGAATTGTTCGACCGCGCGATGAAAAAAATCGGACTAGAAACACCTCGCCACCAGATCGCACACAATATGGCCGAAGCCTTTGAAGCCCTCGAAGAGATAGGGTTTCCTTGTATTATCCGCCCTTCGTTCACCATGGGCGGCAGCGGCGGCGGAATCGCCTATAACAAAGAAGAGTTTGAAGAGATTTGCCAGCGCGGCATAGAATTGTCGCCAACAAGTGAATTGTTGATCGACGAGTCTTTAATTGGCTGGAAAGAATACGAGCTCGAAGTCGTTCGAGACACTAACGACAACTGCATCATCGTCTGTTCGATCGAGAACTTCGATGCGATGGGTGTTCATACAGGCGACTCGATTACTGTTGCGCCGTCGCAGACTCTCACCGACAAGGAATACCAAATTCTTCGTAACGCGTCGATCGAGATACTCCGTGAAATCGGTGTCGAAACGGGTGGCTCGAACGTACAGTTCGGTATTAATCCTAAAGATGGCCGCCTCGTTGTTATCGAAATGAATCCGCGCGTTTCGCGCAGTTCGGCGCTTGCCTCTAAAGCAACAGGTTTCCCCATTGCACGAGTTGCCGCTAAGCTTGCTATTGGCTTCACACTCGACGAACTTAGTAACGAAATCACTGGTGGCGCGACGCCTGCATCGTTCGAGCCATCGATCGACTACGTTGTGACAAAGATTCCACGCTTCACATTCGAAAAGTTCTCTGAGGCCAACGACAGGCTTACTACGCAAATGAAGTCAGTCGGCGAGGTGATGGCAATTGGTCGCACTTTCCAAGAATCTTTGCAAAAAGCTTTGCGAGGGCTCGAGGTGGGAGTGTGTGGATTTGAGCCTATTCTCGATACTAAATTGAGCGACGCGCGGGAGGTGTTGACCCGCGAGCTTACCGAAGTTGGTGCGCAGCGAATTTGGTATATTGGCGACGCTTTCCGTCAGGGTTGGTCTATGGAAACCGTCTACTCGCTAACCGGTATAGATCCCTGGTATCTCGTTCAGATCGAAGAACTGATCAAAATCGAGCAAGGGTTAGCAGGTAGAGAACTCGCCTCGATCGACGCGGCAGAGATGCGCCAACTCAAGCGCAAAGGCTTCGCCGACAAACGACTTGCTCAGGTGCTCGAATGCCACGAACTGGATTTCCAGAAGCATCGCCATAGTTTAAATGTGCGCCCCGTGTATAAGCGGGTTGATACCTGCGCCGCCGAGTTTGTGTCGGCAACGGCATATATGTATTCAACTTACGAAGAAGAATGTGAATCTCTGCCGAGCACACGTGAAAAAATCATGGTGCTTGGTGGCGGGCCCAACAGGATCGGCCAAGGTATTGAGTTTGATTACTGCTGTGTGCACGCCGCACTCGCGATGCGCGAGGATGGTTACGAAACCATTATGGTTAACTGCAATCCTGAGACAGTCTCTACCGATTACAATATTTCGGACCGCCTTTATTTTGAGCCTCTAACCTTCGAAGACGTGATCGAGGTTGCTTTGCTCGAAAAGCCCAAGGGGGTGATTGTTCAATTCGGTGGACAGACGCCGCTCAACTTAGTTAAGAGTCTCGAGGCTGCAGGCATCCCTATTATCGGTACGTCGCCTGATGCGATCGACCGAGCTGAGGACCGCGAGCGGTTCCAAAAGCTGATCGAGAAGCTCGGCCTTAAGCAGCCTCCGAATCGCACCGTACGTAGCGTCGAAGAAAGCTATGCCGCCGCCGATGAAATTGGTTACCCGCTTGTTGTCAGACCGTCTTATGTTCTCGGTGGGCGCGCGATGGAAATCGTGTACAACCATGAAGAGCTTAAGCGCTACATGCACGATGCCGTTAAGGTCTCAAACGAGAGCCCTGTGCTCCTTGATTATTTCCTCAACGCCGCAATCGAGATCGATATCGATCTAGTGAGCGATGGCAAGCAGGCGGTTGTGGGCGCGATTATGCAACACATTGAGCAAGCCGGCATCCACTCTGGCGACTCTGCCTGCTCGTTGCCGCCGTATAATTTACCTGCCGAGGTGCAAGACCGTATTCGGGCCCAGGTCACGGCGATAGCGTTAGAGCTAGGCGTCGTGGGGTTGATGAATACGCAGCTTGCGTATCAAGATGGCGAGCTTTATGTGATCGAGGTTAACCCACGCGCGTCGCGAACTGTACCGTTCGTTTCTAAATGTATTGGTCGATCGCTTGCCAAGATCGCAGCGCGCTGCATGGCAGGAACATCGCTTGCCGAGCAAGGATTCGAGACCGAAATAATACCCGAAACATTCGCCGTCAAAGAAGCGATCTTCCCGTTTATTAAATTCCCAGGCGTAGACCCAATTCTAGGCCCAGAAATGAAATCTACTGGCGAAGTAATGGGCGTAGGTAAAACCTTCGCCGAGGCCTATGCGAAGGCGCAGATGGGAGCGGGAGAAAAGTTTGCTAGGTCGGGCAATGTGTTTATTAGCGTTCGCGAAGCCGACAAGCCTGGGGTGGCCGAAGTGGCGCGTCGAGTGATAGCCTTAGGTTACAGTATTGTGGCAACCCAAGGTACGGCGCAGGTAATCGCCGCCGCGGGGCTGCCTGTAACACGTGTGAATAAAGTAGCCGAGGGCCGGCCACATATTGTCGACATGTTGAAAAACGAAGAGATTCAGCTTGTCTTCAATACAACCGAAGGCAGAAAGGCTATCGCTGACTCGTCGATGATTCGCCGAACTGCGCTGCGTCATCGCGTGTATTGCACAACGACGATTGCGGGTGCGCTAGCGGCTTGCGAAGCACTGGCTTACGGCAATAATATGTCGGTCTACACGTTACAAGATCTTCACGCTCAGCTCGAAAGCAACTAAAAGGCGACAAGAATGCAAAGCGTTCCGATGACAATTCATGGCGCAGAGAGTTTGCGAGCAGAGCTAACTGAGCTCAAAAGTGTGACGCGCCCAAAAATTATTGAGGCGATCGCCGAAGCGCGAGAGCACGGCGATCTCAAAGAGAACGCCGAATACCACGCGGCGCGCGAGCAACAGAGTTTCTGTGAGGGCCGTATAGCAGAGATCGAAAGTAAGCTTGCAGGCTCGCAGGTTATCGACGTGACGAAGATCGAGCCAACCGGCAAAGTAATCTTTGGGACGACAGTGCAGATGATCAACCTCGACACAGAGGCGACGGTTACCTACCAGATCGTAGGCGACGATGAGGCCAACGTCAGCAAGGGCAAAATCTCGGTGAGTTCGCCAATTGCACGTGCGATGATGGGCAAGGCAGAGGGTGATGAAATCGTGGTTAAGGCACCTGCGGGCGATGTCGAATACGAAATAGAGAGCGTCAAACACCTCTGATCCTCGCTTGAACAAGGCAGTTCTCGCGAAGGCTAACTAAGGCTGAAATCGGATTACGTTAGAGAGTTTAGGGTCTTGTTTCTTAGCCGCGCGGTAAAGTAGCAATACGTGGCCAATAGTCTGCACAACAGCGCCTTTGCTCAGCGCGCATATCTCTTCAATAAGCGCCGCTTTTGCGGCCTTGTCGCCGGTCACTAATTTGAGCTTGATGAGCTCGTGATCGTTCAGTGCACGCTCGAGTTCGAGCTGAATATTTTCCGACAATCCCTTCTCCGCAACTGTGATTACGGGCTTGAGTTGATGGCCAATCGCGCGGAAGCGTTTCTTATCGGCGTTGTTGAGCGTCATAATAGACCTTAATGCTAGCTGAGTCGCAGGGCAGCGGATTGTAGGGAAGCTCGCGGCCGAACGCAATTGAGAATAACGAGAATCAACGATGGCACAGTCTAAGACCAGTAAGCAATGGCTTAAAGAGCACTTCGACGACGAATACGTGCGCAAGAGCCAGGAAGACGGCTTGCGCTCGCGAGCGAGCTACAAGCTGTTGGAAATACAAGAGAAAGACAAGCTTATCGAACGTGGAATGACGGTTGTCGATCTTGGTGCGGCGCCAGGAGGGTGGTCGCAAGTTGCCGCTGATCTCGTTGGAGACAAGGGGAGGGTCATCGCTAGCGATATCTTGCCAATCGATTTCTTAGCAGGGGTCGAATTTCTCCAAGGCGACTTTACCGAGCAAGCAGTGCTAGACCAGCTCCTCGGTATGCTCCCCGAAGGCGGGGCTGACCTTGTAATGTCGGACATGGCACCCAATATGAGTGGTATGCGTGATATCGATCAGCCACGGATGATGTATCTTGCCGAACTCGCGCTCGACTTAGCGAGATCCGTGCTTCGTCCGGGGGCGTACTTTCTGGTGAAGGTATTTCACGGCGAAGGCCTCAGAGAGTTCGAGACGCAGTTAAAGGCTGACTTTGCCTCTATAAAAGTTCGTAAGCCAAAAGCATCGCGAGCCCGTTCCAGCGAAATCTATCTTCTGGCGGCAGGTTTCAAGGGCGCATAGCATCGGTTTACTCATTAATTTGGCCGTGTTTACATCAACAATTGGTCAGTAGCCTGAGTCACTTTCGAGTGACACAGGCGAAAATGTGTTACTTTTTACCTTATACACGAGTCGCTAAGGGCGACTTCGAGCGAACGCCATGCGCTTTCTCGTTGTCTAGACGCTCTCTTCGACAAACAGATTCACTTCAGTGGGGGAACTACCCTTGAACGACATGGCAAAGAATTTGGTCCTTTGGATGATCATTGCGGGCGTTTTGCTCACGGTGTTCAACAACATCAATCGGGATCCTCAAGCCGACAGCATTATTTACTCCCAGTTCGTCAAAGAGCTGCGTGATGGTCGCGTGCAAGCGGTAGATATCCAAAACTTGCAGATTACGGGCTACCGCAGCGACGGCTCGCGCTTCCGTTCGATAATGCCAGCAATCGGCGACCGCGGATTGATGGACGAACTGCTCGAATCGAACGTTGCCATCAGTGGCACGCAGGACGAGAAGCCGGGCTTCCTGTCGCAGCTGTTCTTATCGCTACTCCCGGTGTTGGTGATAGTTGGCCTGTTCTTCTTCTTTATGAGGCAGATGCAAGGCGGCGGCGGAGGCGGCAAGGGCGGCCCTATGTCGTTTGGCAAGAGTAAAGCAAAGCTACTCGGCGAAGACCAGATCAAGGTGACTTTTGCTGACGTCGCAGGCGTCGACGAAGCGAAAGAAGACGTGAAAGAGCTCGTTGACTTTTTACGCGAGCCAGACAAATTTCAGCGCTTGGGCGGCAAGATTCCCCGCGGCATACTGATGGTTGGTCAACCGGGTACTGGTAAGACACTTCTCGCTAAAGCGATAGCGGGCGAGGCCAAAGTGCCTTTCTTCTCCATCTCAGGTTCTGACTTTGTCGAAATGTTTGTGGGTGTGGGAGCCTCGCGCGTCCGCGATATGTTCGATCAAGCGAAGAAGCAGTCGCCCTGCATTATATTCATCGACGAAATCGATGCCGTTGGACGTCACCGTGGCGCTGGCCTCGGCGGCGGACACGACGAGCGCGAGCAGACGCTAAACCAACTGCTTGTCGAGATGGACGGGTTCGAGGTAAATGACGGCGTTATCGTTGTTGCAGCGACTAATAGGCCAGATGTTCTGGACCCTGCTCTTCTGCGACCGGGTCGCTTCGACCGTCAGGTTGTGGTTGGCCTGCCTGACATTCGTGGCCGCGAGCAGATCCTCAAGGTGCATATGCGTAAAGTGCCAATCGACGACAACGTCAAGGCAAGCCTCATTGCGCGCGGCACACCAGGTTTCTCCGGTGCTGATCTCGCTAACCTCGTAAACGAAGCGGCGCTGTTCTCGGCCCGCTCAGGTAAGCGTCTGGTCACGATGGAAGAATTTGAGAAAGCGAAAGACAAGATCATGATGGGCGCCGAGCGCAAGTCGATGGTTATGTCGGACAAAGAGCGTCGAAATACTGCCTATCACGAAGCTGGGCATGCAATTGTCGGCCGCATGGTCGAAGAGCACGATCCGGTTTACAAAGTGAGCATTATTCCGCGCGGTCGAGCGCTGGGCGTTACGATGTTTTTGCCCGAAGAAGACCGCTATAGCCTCAGTAAGCTTGGTATCCTTAGTCAAATCTGTAGCCTCTATGGCGGCCGCATTGCCGAAGAAATGACTCTTGGCGCCGACGGTGTAACCACAGGCGCGTCGAACGATATCCAGCGCGCAACAGAGATGGCGCGTAACATGGTGACTAAATGGGGGCTGTCTCCCGAGTTAGGTCCACTGCTGTATTCTGAAGACGAAGGCGAAGTCTTTTTGGGCCGCTCTGCAGCGTCGCAATCGAAAAGTTTCTCGAGTGACACGGCGAAGTCTATCGACGTTGAGGTGCGCAAAATCATCGACACCTGTTACAGCAAGGCAAAAGATATTCTCGAGACCAATCGCGACAAACTCGAGATGATGATGGAGGCGCTGATGGAGTATGAGACGATCGATGCCGATCAGATCGACGACATCATGAATGGCAATAAACCGCGCCCGCCAGCCGATTGGAGCGATTCCGATGGCGGTGGCACTGCGGCTAAAAGCGAGGCAGAAGAGCCTAAAGCTAGGCGCGACGAAACCTCAGGTCCAATAGGCGGTCCTGCCGGCGAGCACTAAGTCGCCGCTCTAAAGAACGTTGAAAAAGAGAACCCTCGCGGTTCTCTTTTTCGTTAGGGGTCTCCCGCACGAAAAACACATAGTCTTTATTGAGCTAGAAAAATGACAAAAATCCTCTTAGCTGGGTCGCGGCAAATAGACTTGAGTACGCCATGCTGTATGGGCGTGCTCAATGTCACCCCCGACTCTTTTTCAGACGGATCAACCCTCGGGCGTGAATCAAAGGCTGGCTCAGGTCACTCGTCATTCGAAGTTGATCTGGACAAAGTATTAGAACGCGCCGAAAAAATGGCCGCCGGAGGCGCTTTGTTTCTCGATATTGGTGGCGAATCTACTCGACCCGGCGCGACTCCGGTGCCCGTGCAAGAAGAGATAGACCGCGTCGTTCCCGTTATCGCTGCTCTGAGAGCGCGCTTCGATCTCTGTCTCTCAGTCGACACCAGTTCGTCTGAGGTGATGACTGCTGCGATTGGCGCCGGTGCCGAGCTTGTTAACGATGTGCGCGCGCTCGCCGACGAAGGAGCCCTGACTGCTATCGTCGATAATCGCGTGGCGGTATGTCTAATGCACATGCGCGGCCAGCCCCGCTCGATGCAAGTGAAATTCGATTCGAATAGCCCGCTTGGTGAAAAAAGCTACGATGATGTTGTCGAAGAAGTTGCCGAGTTTCTTGGCGAGCGACGCGATTACTGTCTGGCTAAAGGGTTAAATGCAGACAGCTTGCTTCTCGATCCAGGTTTTGGGTTTGGTAAAAGTCAGGGACATAACTACGAATTATTGAGTGGATTAACACGGTTTAGCGCGCTAGGCGCTCCTCTGCTTGTGGGTATTTCGCGCAAATCGATGATCGGTGCTGCCACCGGTCGCTCGGTCGATCAGCGGCTCGCAGGATCTGTGGCCGCCGCAACGCTTGCGCTTCAGGGAGGCGCCAGCATTATTCGTAGCCACGATGTTGCTGCCACGGTCGATGCGATTAAAGTATACTCCGCATATTGTGGGAACTTGGCGTTCGACTAAGTACTCTAATTATAATAACTAGTCTGAGTAACTTGGTAAGAAAAGGAGTTAGATCCCATTCATGTCTACCATAAGCGATAAGAGCGCCCCTACAACGAAACGATACTTTGGTACCGACGGCATCCGCGGTGCGGTAGGTCAGGCGCCAATCACTCCCGATTTCATGCTCAAGCTAGGCTGGGCTGCGGGACGCGTATTTGCCGATGCGAATGGCGCGCGTGGGAAAATACTCATTGGCAAAGATACGCGTATTTCGGGCTACATGTTCGAGGCAGCTCTCGAAGCCGGCATAGCGGCTGCCGGCGTCGATATCGGTCTGCTAGGCCCGATGCCCACGCCCGCTATAGCCTATCTTACGCGCACCCTTCGAGCGCGCGCTGGTATCGTGATCAGTGCCTCCCACAACTCCTTTGAAGACAACGGCATTAAGTTTTTTTCGGGCACTGGCACTAAGCTCCCCGACGACATTGAGCATGCGATCGAAGCGGAGCTCGAGAAAGAACTCACTACCGTCCGGCCAGAGCTAATTGGCAAGGCCTCGCGTGTTAACGACGCGGCAGGGCGTTATATCGAATTTTGTAAGAGCACGGTAGGTCAGAGTCTGCGCCTCAATGGCATGAAAATAGTCGTCGATTGCGCGCATGGCTCGACCTATCACATCGCTCCGAGCGTTTTCACAGAGCTTGGTGCAACCGTTATCTCGCAGGGCGTTTCACCTAACGGCCTTAACATCAATCAGAATGCTGGCTCGACCTCGCCGCAGGTGCTTGCCGATCGCGTTATCGCCGAAAAAGCCGATCTAGGAGTTGCCTTCGACGGCGACGGCGACCGTGTCGTCATGGTCGATCATTTAGGCAATGTGCTCGACGGCGACGAAATTCTCTACATCATTGCCAGCGACCGTCTACGTCAAAACGTCGAATTTGGCGGTGTAGTAGGCACCCAAATGAGTAATCTCGGATTGCAGTTGGGACTCGATGCGTTGGGCGTGCCGTTTACGCGCACCGCCGTCGGCGACCGCTATGTCATGCAGGAGATGATTAAGCGCGATTGGAGTCTCGGTGGCGAATCTTCTGGTCATGTCATCTGTTCGGATTTATCGAGCACAGGCGATGGCATTATATCTGCGCTGCAGGCGCTAGCCGCAGTGGTCAACGGCGGTAAGTCTCTGGCCGAATTACGGACCCAGATGAACAAGTTCCCGCAGAAAATAATCAATGTCCGCATCAGTCGCGGTATCGAGCTTGTCGGCAACTCAGCGATCGCGAGTGCAGTACAGCAAGTCGAAGCCGAATTAGGCGCGCGCGGCAGGGTGCTTCTGCGTCCATCGGGCACGGAGCCTGTCCTGCGTGTGATGGTCGAAGGTCAGGACGCCTCGGACGTCGCGCGTCTCGCCGAACAGCTCGCACAAGCGGTAAGAGACGTTGCAAGAGACCAGCATCTTGGGTAGACTTGCCGCCCGTTTCACTTGAGCTGGCGCCTGATTCAAGGCGGCGAGGCAGAGTCAACGGAAGTGAGTTGAAGGAGCCTGAACCATGCGTCGTAGAGTAGTTATTGGCAATTGGAAAATGCACGGCTCTCTCGAGTCGACCGCAGCGCTGCTAGCTGATTTAGATTTAAGCAGCCTAGACCCGGAAGTCGAGGTCGCGGTTTGCCCTACTAGCCTGCACATCGCAGTGGTAGAGAGGCAATTGAGCACGGACGCTAGGCTCTCGCGGGTTAAAATTGGCGCGCAAAACGTCAGTGACGCGGTATCGGGTGCCTTCACAGGTGAAATCGCAGCCGACATGCTAACTGACTTCGGAGTCAGCTTCGCATTAGTCGGCCATTCGGAACGACGAGAGTTGTTCGGCGAAAGCGACGAGTTGGTCGCAGCTAAGGCCGCTGCAGTGATCAGTGCAGGAATAACACCGGTTGTGTGCGTAGGCGAGACACTCGCGGAACGACAAGCGGGCGCAACAGAATTAGTCGTGCTACGGCAGCTTAACGCGGTAGTGCAACGAATAGGCATCGAAGGCGTCGGGCAGTGCATCGTCGCTTACGAGCCAATCTGGGCAATTGGTACTGGCGAGACAGCATCGCCAGCCCAAGCTCAAGAGGTACACGCAGCACTTCGTGCGCGGTTGCAGCAGCTAGACGCCGACCTCGCCGAGAAGACGCCAATCCTTTACGGAGGTAGCGTCAAAGCAAACAACGCAAGTGAGTTGTTTGCCCAGCCCGACATTGATGGCGGGTTAGTAGGAGGAGCCTCCTTAAAGGCCGATGAATTTAACGCGATCTGCGCAAGCGCCTAAACCGACACTTTGCGGTTGTAACAGGTTGCGGTTGTAACAGGCGCTCAGGCCAGAAGCTAATACTAGTAAGAGTATAGAAATGGAATCAATCATCGTTATAGTGCACATCGTGGTGGCGGTAGCCATCGTTGGGCTCGTCTTGCTTCAGCAAGGCAAAGGCGCCGATGCCGGCGCTTCTTTCGGCTCGGGCGCCTCACAAACTGTGTTCGGCTCATCGGGTTCGGGCAACTTCCTAGTCCGCGCGACAACTGTCTGTGCAACAATTTTTTTCGTCACCAGCCTCTCATTGTCGCTTGTGGCAAAGAACCAAACTGGCTTTGGAACAACCTCTGGCATGCCAGTCGTTGATCCAGAGCTTCTAGAAACTCTGTCAACCAGCCAGCAGTCTGACCTTCCTCAGTTAGACGACGAAATGCCGGCAGTGGAAGACGGTCAGGCAGATGTTCCGACTCTGCCAACTGGCGATGATCTCTAGCGTTCGAGTCGAACCTAGGCGATAATACGCGCCGGTTACAGGAACCATCTACTCTCTGTAAAAAGAAAGTAGCGTAAGAAAAAGTATTGCGGACGTGGCGGAATTGGTAGACGCGCTAGCTTGAGGGGTTAGTAACTTCGGTTGTGGGGGTTCAAGTCCCCCCGTCCGCACCATTACTTT
>Ga0181600_10000245_pt1 | contig 40676 bp, 40 predicted proteins | sample 041ome_2_FD_132982 | JGI IMG/M metagenome (GOLD analysis project Ga0181600, IMG submission 132982) | Coastal salt marsh microbial communities from the Groves Creek Marsh, Skidaway Island, Georgia - 041406US metaG (megahit assembly) | ecosystem: Environmental > Aquatic > Marine > Intertidal zone... | reverse complement strand
CGTATCTACTGGGGCATGCGTCATGATCGACAATACAGACGAGAAAGACATTGAACTAATGTTCGCGGAGGCCCGTCGATACGACTTGCTTACTGCGGAACAGGAAAAACAGATCGATGCTGCAAAGTGGCAAGCGGTTAGGGAACTCCACGCGCTGATTGCGAACGAGGTTGAGCTTAGCGAGTACCTCGCGACATTTTGTGATCAATGCCTAGTCAATCCGCCACAAATTCAACGATTCCCTAATCGTGATCTGCACTTTGTCCTGCGCAGGGAATTGGCGGCGCTCTTCGCTGACGGGAGTCACAGCGAGCAATCGAGAGAAGCCGCAGCTAAACTCCGATCCCTGAAGACACCAACAGCAAGACTCAAATACATCGAAGCTCTGGATATACCGGCGAGTCTTACTGTTGGAATCGCAGTGGCCATCTTACGACGGGCAGGTGGTCAGTTTGCCGACACGGTGTCAGACGCTATCGGCCACTGGCAACGTCATTGGCACACACCTGTGCCCTCTTTTGCTCTCGAGCAGAAGACACTGACACAGCTCAAGCAAAAGCTACGGCGCTACACTGAGGCGAGAGATCGACTGGTAATGCACAACCTCCGCTTGGTTTATTCGATTGCGGCCCGTTATAAAGGCCGGGGCGTTGGTTATCTCGATCTCGTCCAAGAAGGCACTTTGGGGCTTATCCGTGCTGCTGAGAAGTTCGAATACGAGAAAGGTTTTCGTTTCAGTACGTACTGCTTCAACTGGATTACCCAGGCTGTTAGGCGATATGTTGGGGATGCAGGCACACTGATCCGCTTCCCTACGCACGTTCAAGAGCAAATCGGCAGATTGTACAAAGAACGCTACGCCGAAGAAGCCAGGACAGGTCAAGACGCAGATACCGCGACACTTGCCGCCAACGCCGGTATGGCGCCAGAAAAGGCCAGGGAGCTGCTGCAGCTTCGCAACCTTACGGTGTCCCTTGATGCGCCCAAATACGATGACGACGACCAGACCATGGTCGATACTCTGGTTGGCGAAACGTTTGGCGAAGCCAGTGATAACGCAGAGCAAGAGTCACTGGGCAAATTCCTTGGTCATGCGATATCTCGCCTAGAAACAAATGAACGCGAGGTAGTGAGCGCCCGATGGGGACTCAATAGCGCCACACCCCTAAGTCGTGCTGAAATTGCTGACAAGCTTGGCGTAAGCCGTGAGTGGGTTCGGCAATTAGAGCGATCCGCATTAAAGAAGCTAAAGGGTCAAATTGACGTCAAAAAAACCTTTGACGACTACCAACAGAGCAGTAACTGGTAGAACGTCAGATTAGGGACGCAACCGCGGAGTCTATGTCCGGGTACATGTGCTGAAATCCGTGTCCCGCAAGCACGCTGGGTAGCACTTTTTGGCCCGTTAGCAATAACTCGTCAGCCATTTCACCCAACAAGAGGCGAACGACGGGCGCCGGCATACCAATACTAAGCAGCGTGGACTTTCGACGAGACACAGCGGTAGCAAACGCTCGATGAGTCGATGGTTCGGGCGCGGTCGCATTTATCGGTCCGTGAACATGCGGGTTCTCGAGACAAAAGCGAATAGCAGCGATCATATCGTCGATATGAATCCAACTTAACCAATGCTGCCCCTGCCCCATCCATGATGAGATACCAAGCTTGAATGACTGGGTCATTTGAGGGAAAGCGCCTCCTTCTGAATCGAGCACGACGCCAGTTCTTAGCAATACTAATCGAGTGGCTTCGGACGTTGCTCTTTCTGCCTCCGCTTCCCAATCAGCACATAATCGGGCTGAGAACCCAACGCCATTGGCATCAGCTTCAGTGAAAGACGCATTTTTATCTGCACCGTAGAAGCCGATCGCACTGCCACTAAGGAACACCTTTGGCATGCCTTTCACTAATAGCTGATCAACCAAATTTCGCGTTAACGCAATCCGACTGTTCAGAATTTCTCGCTTGTAGCGCTCCGTCCACCGCTTGTCTGCAAGCCCAGCACCCGCAAGATTCACGACGGCATCCAGGCCCTCAGGAATGTCCTTGAGACTCTGGATATACTGCCGACTATCATTAGACTCCAGCGATTGACGAGTAAGTACAGTCACCTCATAACCGTCGGCTAACATGCCTTTGACCAAGGCTCGTCCAATTAGTCCCGTACCACCTGTCACTAATATCTTCATCACCAGATTATCCTTGCTCGACGCTTTGCAACCATCTGACAGTAGTCAACGTATACGTAGAATGCAGCAAACGGTTGAATCACTACCAATATGGCTTCGTCGTATTGAACGATGGACGGTACTAACAGGCGCCGGTGTTAGCGCGGCGTCCGGCATACCGACCTATCGGGATCGAACAGGTCGGTGGCTCCGAGTTAACCCAATACAACACCAAGAATTTGTCGAGTCGCACAGTAAGAGACAACGGTATTGGGCACGCTCTATGGTGGGTTGGCGAGGCGTTGGTGCCGCTCTTCCCAACCCAAATCACCACGCACTTGCAGCGCTAGAGCGTCTCGGAAAAATTGACACTCTGATTACGCAAAATGTGGACCGTCTTCATCAAAGAGCAGGCTCTCGAAACGTGATCGATCTCCATGGGAGACTCGATAGAGCGGCCTGCCTCCACTGCGGCGCCTTTGAAGGTAGAGACTCACTACAAGAGCGCTTGCTTACCGCAAATCCATTCGTAAGTGAGTACAGCCACATAGCCCGTCCCGATGGCGACGCAGACGTACCGGAAGACTTTATTTTACAAACAGTGACTCCTGAGTGCCTCTCCTGTGGAGGCACGCTGATGCCGGATGTGGTGTTCTTTGGTGGCACGGTACCAAAGCCTCGGGTAGAGCAATGTTACGAGGCAATCGACAGATCGGCTGGATTACTTGTAGTTGGTAGCTCTTTACAAGTGTTTTCAGGGTTTCGCTTTTGCCGGCATGCGCAAAAACGCGGTATCCCAATAATCATTGTCAACGAAGGGAAAACCCGCGCTGACGACATAGCAACCCTTAAAATCGAATCGCAAGGTCTTAAGAGGCTTGTGGCTGCTGTGGATGAACTTATCCCGTCAACGGAGAGAAAAACGGCGTGAGCACAACAATTGTTCTTTTCAGACAGGATCTCAGACTTCACGATCACCCAGCGCTGACTGCTGCTGCGCAACGTGGCACTGTCATTCCCGTGTATGTACTCGATGACGATGCTTGTGGAGATTGGCCCATGGGCGGAGCGAGTCGCTGGTGGCTAAAACAAAGCCTACTGAAGCTTAAAAGCACGATCGCCCAATCAGGAGGGCAGCTAATACTCCGGCGAGGAAATACGTTAAACGTGCTCCAGGATCTTCAAAAGCAATCTGGCGCCGAGGCAATTTATTTCTCGCGGCAATATCAGCCGTGGTCAGCACATTGTGAAAAGGCGATTAAGGATACCTTTGACTCAAAGGGCGTCGAGGTAAGACGGTATCCGGGCACACTGCTACATGAACCTGGCTCAGTTCTAACTGGTTCAGGTACGGGCTTTAAAGTATTTACTCCCTTCTGGCGAGCAGCCCTAAAACTTCCCGTTGCAACGCCTCTGCCATCTCCCTTGGTAGACTGGGCAGCTTCAGTATATTGCGATGAAGATCTAAATTCTTGGCTACTAGACCCTAAGGAAGATGCTCACGTACCTGACTGGGCAGCAGGCTGGGAGAATATCTGGCAGCCCGGTGAAGACGGTGCCCACAACGCACTGGAGGCGTTCCTAGAAGCGCCTGTTGCTCATTATTCAGAGGGTAGAGATCTTCCTGCACAACGCTATACCTCTCGCTTATCGCCACACCTAAAGTTCGGAGAGATCTCCCCTAGACAGGTTTGGGCTTCGGCGCAGCAGCGGAAGCTCTCGGCACCCGAATGGACCAGCCCCATTGATAAGTTCCTCGCTGAGATCGGTTGGCGAGAGTTTTGTTATCAGCTGATCGATCTCTTTGATGCCATGCCCGATCGGCCCTTTAAAGATCAGTTTGCAAATTTCCCCTGGGACAACAGCAAGCAACACCTGAAGGCGTGGCAGCGAGGAATGACTGGCTACCCTATTGTCGACGCAGGTATGCGCGAACTATGGCAAACAGGCTTCATGCACAACCGCGTTCGTATGATCGTCGCTTCATTTTTGACAAAGCATCTACTCGTTAATTGGTTGGAGGGCGAGTGCTGGTTCTGGGACTGCCTGCTGGACGCAGACATCGCCTCAAATGCCTGCAGCTGGCAATGGGTCGCCGGGTCCGGTGCAGATGCCGCGCCTTACTTCCGCATCTTCAACCCAATTGCGCAAGGGCAAAAGTTCGACTCTGAGGGTGCGTATGTGAAGCGTTGGTGTCCGGAACTGGCTGAGCTGCCAAAGAAGTTCGTTCACGCACCCTGGGAGGCGCCGGCAATGACGCTTTCCAGCGCGGGCATTGAACTCGGGAAAACCTACCCGGAGCCTATCGTGGATCACAAAACGGCCCGTCAGTGTGCGCTTGATGCCTATGAGGTCATCAAAAAGGCCAGTTAAGCTTCGTCAATGATGGCGACCGCACGCGTCCAGCCAGCAGAGCCACCACGCACCTTGTGTGGGAAACAACTGATCGTGAAACCATGATCAGGCAGTGCTTCAAGATTGTGCATCTTCTCAAGGTGGCAGTAACCAATGTCACGCCCGGCTTTATGTCCTTCCCAAATAATGCTTGCGTCCTTATCAGCGGCATATCGCTCTGCTGTGTAGGTAAATGGCGCATCCCAACTCCATGCGTCGGTGCCCGTAACACGGACACCGCGTTCAAGAAGATACATGGTTGCCTCGTAGCCCATGCCTGCACCTGCGTTGACGTAATCCTCGCTTCCGTAGCGCTTACCAGCAGAAGTGTTTACAAGAACAATTGTTAAGGGCTCTAAAGCTACACCAATTCTCGCGAGCTCCAACTCAACATCATGAGCAGTAACAACATACCCGTCCGGCTTGTCTCTGAAGTCGAGCTTTACGCCAGGCTGAAAGCACCATTCAAGCGGCACCTCGTCGATGGTGATAGCGCGCTCTACACCGCCGGCTTTGTTATTCATTGTACTGTGGTAATGGTACGGTGCATCGAGGTGCGTACCGTTGTGGGTACACAGCTGAACCATCTCGATAGCCCAGCCCTCGCTGTCCGGAAGCTCAGACTTATCAAGCCCCTCGAAGAAATCAGCCATCTGCTCAGCACCCGCATCGTGTCGGATGTAGTCAATCTTCGGGCGCATGGGTGGCGGATCACTCACCACATCATTTTCCAGATAAATAGACAAATCTATGAATCGGCGCACGGCTGGCCTCCTCTGTCAGCTTACTAGTTGCAGTCTTGTCCGACTTTACCCCCAACTGGGCGGTGACATCTAACACATCCAGACCTTGGCAAGCGTGGGCATCGGTACTAATGTCCGCCCTACACTACTGTTTTGTGAACCATTTATGAACTTATACAGATCGAAACTTTTGCTTGCGACCATGGCTTGCGTGAGTTCGTGGGCCAACGCTGGAGAACCGTTTCCTTCGACTTACGAGGCGCCCGCCCACAATCCAACGCTGATCACCAACGCTACAGTGCTAACCGGAGACGGCCAGCGTCTTGACAATGCCAATGTCTATTTTGCTAACGGAAGAATTGTTGAGGTAAACAACGCAATTCCCGAGGTGGCAGCAAATACACGAGTGATCGATGCGCAAGGAAGATGGGTCACGCCAGGCGTGATCGACGTGCACTCACACCTGGGGGTTTATCCCTCCCCCGATGTTGACGCGCACTCGGATGGCAACGAGGCGACGGCCCCGGTTACTGCCGAAGTGTGGGCGGAACACAGCATTTGGCCGCAAGACCCGGGCTTTGGCCGTGCACTTGCTGGCGGTGTAACGACACTGCAGATCCTCCCTGGATCAGCCAACCTTTTTGGTGGGCGCGCCGTTACGCTAAAGAATGTCGCTTCAGTGTCCTATCAAGGTATGAAGTTTCCAGGTGCACCCTATGGGCTCAAGATGGCCTGTGGTGAGAACCCAAAGCGAGTCTACGGAAGGAAAGGCAGCGGACCGTCCACACGTATGGGTAATATCGCAGGCTACCGAACAGCGTGGATCAAGGCACAAGACTATCGTGACGAGCACGCAAAATACGCAGGGCTAACGGCTGAAGAACAAAAGGACGCTACAAAGCCAAAACGTGATCTCGAACTCGAAACACTCGCAGGGGTGCTCGATGGAGAAATAATCATTCACATGCACTGTTACCGAGCGGACGAGATGCTGACCATCTTAGATCTCGCTAAGGAGTTCGATTACAAGGTAGGTACATTCCACCACGGCGTCGAGGCTTATAAAATTGCCGATGAGCTTGCAGAAAACGGCGTCTGTGGTGCGCTGTGGGCCGACTGGTGGGGCTTCAAGATGGAAGCCTATGATGGAATTCAAGAGAACATCGCACTGGTTGATCGTCCCGATGGCAGTTGTGCCGTTGTGCACTCTGATTCGGATGAAGGCATCCAGCGACTCAATCAAGAAGCGGCCAAAGCCATGAGCCGTGGCGTCAAGGCAGGGTTAGATATACCGCCCGAGCGCGCTATTACCTGGATTACATCCAACGCCGCAAAGTCACTTGGAATTGAAGAAAAAACGGGAACACTTAAGCCAGGAAAAATGGCCGACGTTGTGCTTTGGAGCGGCAACCCTTTTAGCGTGTACACAAAAGCCGACCATGTCTTCATCGACGGTGTACATCGCTACGACCGAATGAAGCCTGAACTACAGCCGGTTTCTGATTTCGAGCTTGGACAACTACTGGGGGCACAAGAATGAGGCGCTTATTGATTGGGCTGCTGGTGGCCCCTACTGCCTTCGCAGACAGTGTACTTATCACGAATGCCAAGTTGATGAGTATGGGGTCGATGGGGACGCAAGATAACATCAGTGTACTGATCGAGGCTGGCCTTATTGCGGATATAGGTGTGGATATTCCCGCGATCGCAGATACGGTGATCGATGCGGACGGTGCGATTGTGACGCCCGCGCTATTTGCGGGCGCTACCGCTACAGGGCTGGTTGAAGTCAACGCGGTGAGAGAATCAGCAGATAGCTCGTTGAACGAAACCAAGAACAACACGGTTCAGGTTGAGTTCGATGTCCGCGACGCTTACTCCCCACTATCGTCGCTGGTCGGCGTGACGCGCGTCGAGGGTTTTGGCTATTCGTTGCTCACAGCAAGTGGTGGTCAGTACTCCGTGGCAGGTAGAGGCTCGCTTGTCGACTTCGACGGCGGGTTCGAAAGCTTTGACGGGGCTGATGTTTTGTTCGTCGACGTGGGTGGTTATGCCGCAGACAAGGTCGGAGGCTCACGGGCTGCTCATTGGATGTTACTCGAAGGCATCATGGCTGACTTGAAGCGCCGCAACTCCGATCGTGAGTACCTAAGCCAGTCAGGCGCCGAGCACCTAAAGGATCTTACCAAGAAGGGCGTATTCGTATTCAGTGCAAGCCGAGCAGCGGATATCAGGCGGGTCATCTCATTTTCAGAAGAGTACCGTGTCAATAGTGTCATCGCTGGAGGTCGTGAAGCCTGGCTTTTAGCTGATGAATTAGCGACGGCAGGCATTCCGGTGATGCTTAACGGCCTCGACAACCTGCCATCAAGTTTCGATGCGCTCGGTTCCCGCTTAGACAATGCGGCTCTGTTACATGAAGCGGGTGTGCAAGTCCTATTCACCAGTGGCGGGACGCACAACGCACGAAAGGTCAGACAAGGTGCCGGGACAGCCGTTGCTCACGGCATGCCCTACGACGCTGCGCTTGAGGCAATGACAACGGCACCTAGTCGTGTGTTTGGCGGTCGACCCAGAGCGCTTGAGGTCGGAAACCGTGCAGATATGGTTATCTGGAGCGGTGATCCGCTAGACATTACGGGTTATGCCCGCCGAATCATCCTCAATGGTGAAGTGACATCTATGGAAACGCGGCAGAGCAAACTACTCGAGCGGTATATACCCAAAGAGGCAGGTCTCGGTCGAGCCTACATTAACCGCTGATCTACTTACTCGACGATTCGTTTATCCGCGACAACGTCGCGGTCGTCGAGTGACCGTCCAGAAAATCTAAAATGATAACCTCACCCCCGTTGGCGAGGACGTGTTCGTGGCCCGCAATCTCCGAGACGGCATAGTCCCCCCCTTTGACCAGGACATCGGGTGACACTGCCTCTATCAAACGTGCGGGTGTATCCTCCGTAAAAGGCACGACGTAGGAAACAGACCTGAGGCCTGCTAACACCTCCATGCGGGCACTTAAAGCGTTCACAGGCCGCTCTGGGCCTTTTAAGCGAGTCACCGAGGCATCATCGTTGACCGCGACGATCAACACATCACCGAGTGCTGCAGCTGATGCTAAATAGCTAACGTGGCCGGGGTGAAGAAGGTCAAAACAGCCATTCGTCATAACCACACGCTGACCATTCGTTTTGAGTTGCCAAACCACTTCTAATAAGCCCTCCTCCTCGACAACACCAAAATCCGGAGGAACCTTTACTGCAGATTCTGCGCCGGCAGCCTTGACAAGCTCATCCCGAGAAATCGAAGCAGTGCCGACCTTTCCAACCACCAAGCCAGCCGCAATATTCGCAAGCCGCGTCGCCTGCTCTAGAGAAGTCTGACTGGCAATACCTGCAGCAACGGCTGAAATTACCGTGTCGCCCGCCCCGGTGACGTCAAATACCTCTTTAGCCAGTGCTGGTAAATGCAAAGCATCCCCCTCGCGAGGTTGCAGTGTCATCCCACGCTCGCTTCTGGTTACCAGAACAGCGTCGAACCCAAAGCTCTGACACATGGCCCTCGCTGCGTCACTAATTTTCTGGTCCACCTGATTGCAGGGGCCTGCAACTGCTTCAAACTCCGACAAATTGGGCGTAATCATAGTGGCGCCGCGATATCGGGAAAAATTGTCCCCTTTCGGGTCAACTAGGCATGGAATATTTTGCTCGCGACACACTTCGATCAAGGCCTCGATACGACGAAGTGTCCCTTTGGCGTAGTCACTCAGCAGCACGACATCGTGCTCAGCAATGAGGTTACACACGTATCGGAGAAACATCTCATCGGCGTAATCATCAAGAGGTTGCTCGAAGTCCATACGAATAAGTTGTTGGTTTCGGCTCAGCACTCGGAGCTTTACGATTGTTTTGGCCTCACACGGCAAAACTGACCATCTGACACCACGCTCCTCTACCGCCTTTCGCAGGACTTTTGCATGCTCGTCATCACCAGCGAGACCTGACAGGGTCGTCTCGACACCGAGCGCAGCGAGATTCACCGCAACATTACCTGCCCCGCCCGGTCGGTCATCCACCTCGCCCACATTCACAACAGGCACAGGCGCCTCTGGGCTCATCCGAGTAGCACATCCATGCCAGAACCGGTCTAACATGACGTCGCCGACTACTAGCACCTTAGCGTTCTGGAAATCTGGGATATTAGCCATGAAAAAATTCTCTACTACTGTCAAGACTGCCATTGCGAAGGTCGCAGAGGTTTGTACTCTCGAGGATAGTTTATTCGATATTGCACGCAACAGACGTGCGACCCAAAACCCGCTCTAAAGCCGCTAACGCTTCAGTAGGTAATATCCCGGTCATGCAGGTGTATGCACCGCCGCAGGTGGGACGCCGCTTACACGGGGCGCAATCAAGCTCGTGGTAAATCACCTGAACATTGTCTCGACCTGTCTCCGTGTAAGGGCAGGTAGAACCAAACAGGGCAACCGTGGGCACACCCGCAGCAATGCCCATATGCGTAAGCCCTGTATCTACGCCTATAACCGCCGTTGCATTGCTCACAAGGCTTGCACTAACACCAAGTGGGTGACTGCCTACCCAATTCTCAACGTTCAAGCCTTCGAGCATCTCGGCCGCCTCGCTGCGATCAGCAGGGCCGCCAAGACAGCCTATTGTGTAACCTTGAGCAGAGAGCGCGGTGATAAGAGCGCGCCAGTGGTCTGGTGTCCAATGTTTCTGGGGCCGCGTGGTGAAGGGTGCGATGGCAATATAGCTGCGTGGCTCAGCAATGGACGCAGCCCGTGCATGATCCTCGTCCTTAACGCCTAGCACCATGTCAAACTGACTGACATCCCATCCAAGCTCCTGCGCTAATCCCAAATACTCTGAGCTGATCCTTGACGTTGTTTGCTTGGGATAACGTTTCGATAGGAAGAGCCCATTAGGTTCCTTCGAGTTAAAACCAACACGCTCACGACAACCCGTTAGCCAAGCGAGGACGGCGCTTTTTAGCAGCCCCTGAGCATCGACCACCAATTCGTAGTCTCTCGATTGGAGCTCGCGGCGAAAGCGTCCAACGGCCTTGAAGAGAGCGATTAAACGCTTCTCCTCCCACAAGGCCCGCCACTCCTGCCTAGGCCAAAGAATAACCCGCCCAACCGACGGCATGCCGACAATGAGAGGACGAACCACTCCCTCTGCAAGCCAATCGATCTCTGCATCGGGGTATCGACGCTTACAGGCTTGGACTAGCGGGGATGCAAACACGACATCTCCAATCGCGCTTAAACGGATGATCAAAATTCGCTTTGGAGAAGTTACTGACATTCGTTAATCAGTCGGCATCGATAGCCGGCATGGGCGTTGGATAAGGGCAGTCCCTATCTAGGGCAATGAGCAAGGTAAAGGTGAGAAAAATTAAGTTACCACCGATATAACTGTAAATCCCGACCGCGGTGCCAACGGGGAACACTGCAAGAATAGCCACCAATGCCGCCACCGCGACTGGCATGCGTTCATCCCTGAGGTAGCCCCACAACAAATACAGGAGAACTCCGTAGCCCACCAAGCCAACAAGGCCAGTCTCCGAGAGGACCTCTAGTAAGGTGAGGTGCGGGTGCCAGGTTTCGGAGACCCCTGTGCCCTGGAAGGCATCTTGCGCAGCAGCAAACGTACCAAAAGCTCTCATGCCAACACCCGTGAACCAGTTCTCTCTGAATGCGACCCACGCATTTTCCCATAGCTGGGGCTGGTAAAGGATCGATTGATATCGCGCAGGTGCGTCGGCAATCGTGCTGACTTGCCCAGTGACGATAGACAAGTACGAACCCACCAGAAGGCCAACAATCCCAGAGACCACGAAACCAGTGATTTGCCGTTTCGCGCCGACTTCAGGGTGCCTCAGCGCTAGCGTTGCCCAGACAGCGAGTCCAATAAGTGCGAGAACCGCAGAGGATTGATGACTGCTCATGACAACTGCCGCGTATACAGGTATTGAAAGAACACCTATACCGACACCACCCGCCCGCCGAAGGGCTTCAAGAAAAAATGGCGAGAGAATTGCAATTGTGGCGCCATAGCCTAGCTGTAAGGACCCTGTTACTACAGCACCCGACTCACCCAGTTCAATCAGCGGATCGCCCAAAAGGCTGACGCCGGTTAAGAGCTGGATGAAGCCATCGATAGCCCACGCGACAAGTAATATGCCTAGCCATGACATGATCTGTTTGGCATCACCCTCTTCCAATTTCGCACTGAGCACGACCCAGGCCGCCAAACCATAGGCCGCAAAGCGGAATGCTGCGGACCATCCCCGGTCAGGGTTTATCGAGAAAATGAGGCTGATAAACCCCGGGATAGCAATGCAGGCAAATAGTAAGGCCGCTCGCTTCATGCCTTCGGTCGAGAACACAGACCTACGATCAGTCAACAGCGTTCCGATCGTCACAACGACCATGAGCCAAATCAACTGACGCGTTGCAACACTCACCGCAAGTGAAAAAAAGAGGAAGACCCACATAAGTGGCGCTGGAATCAGGGTTTGCTGCGACATTTTTTTGAGTTTTAGGCGGCTGGGCTTCCCATGAAGACGCGGCTCAGGTTAACGAAATGCGCAGCGCAACTCCAGCCAACACAAGTTAATAAGCCAAAAATCAACAATTTGACTTGCGCCGTTGTTCGCCAGCGTGTTTCATCGCGACATGTTGTTATCACACCAGAAAAAGTTCCTGTTTATCCACATTGCCAAAACCGGCGGTACGAGCGTTCGCTCGGCGCTACAGAAATATCGTTGGAGAGACCCGTACTACGCGCCGATATGGCTCGCGAGCAAACTAAGCAGCATGGCTAACCATGAACTAGCGATAAAGCTGCCGAGACACGCAAAAGCAATTGCCGCCAAGGAAATGCTTCCACACGAGTTTTACGACTCGCTGTTTAAGTTTGCCTTCGTGCGCAATCCTTGGGACTTGCAAGTGAGCTCGTATCACCATATCCAACGTGAACGACCTAACCTCATGAAGCCCAATGAAAGCTTCGCCGAGTTTCTACAGCGAAAGTTGGACCCTGAACGCGAGTGGCAGTACCACATCGACACCTCAATTACGCCGCAATCGAATTATTTAGTAGACCTCAACGGGGAGCTAATCGTTGACTTCATTGGGCATTATGAAACGCTACAGCAAGACTTCGATCACTGCTGCAAGGTCATTGGAATTCCTAGAATCGAGTTGCCTCACAAACGAAAAGCGGGTGATCGACTTGCTTATCGGGAGTACTACACGCAGGAAACCCAGGCGCTCGTTGAAAAGGCGTTTGCTCGTGACATCGAGCTGTTGGGTTACCATTTTTAATGCTGCCAAAAGCACTCATAACACCCAGCCACGATAGAGTCTTCTTCGGTCACTTAAAAAAGGCTCAGTTTCACCCCCTTTTGAGGCAGCAACTGGGGTCACAGACACCTTACCGGAACTCTGGCCTGTCGGTAGGCCTCACACCCTAAGTCGAGTGTCCGGTGGCTTCTAGTGCTGCTTCAAGTAGACTACTAACTCTCACACTAGCCTCGTAAGGGGACTCTTCTGTCAGGTGATATCGCTCAGGGACGCCTGCGCGTTCCGCGGCCACCATATCCGAAGCCTTATCGCCAACCATGATCGATCGAGCCAAGTCCAGACCATGCTCCTCAGCGGCTTTTAACAACATCCCCGGCTCAGGTTTTCGCAATTCTGAAGCTTGTCGATAAGCCGCTAAATCCGCGTCCTCGAGGTAGGGACAGTAATAAACCGATAATAACGTAACACCCTTGCTTGCGAGATCCGCTTTCATCATCTCCGAAAGAGAAAGAAAGTCAGCCTCCGAGTAGTAACCCCGCGCGATACCCGATTGATTAGTAACCACGACGAGCTCAAAACCGGCGTTTTGTAGTACTTTTAGACCCTCAACCACCTTAGGAAGATATTCAAAGTCGTCCCAGCGGCCGACGTAGCCCGAGTCAACATTGATGACTCCGTCACGATCTAAAAAGGCGGCACGAAGAGTCATTACTTAACTTAGTCGAGCTCTAGTTGGCGTTCGATAAGTGCACATAACAGATGGCCGATCACAATGTGCATCTCTTGAATTCGGGCGGTCACGTCCGAGGGAACAATGATTGACAGATCAGCTGCATTCTCAAGCGCTCCACCCGATTTACCCGACAAGCCAATCACTCGAGCACCACAGCCTCGTGCCACCTCAACAGCGTTTAGGATATTGGCCGAGTTCCCTGAGGTTGAAATGGCGATCAGCACGTCACCCTCTTCAGCGAGGCCTTCAACTTGACGACTAAACACCTGATCGTACCCGTAGTCATTACCGATAGCGGTGAGCGCTGACGTATCGGTGGTCAATGCAACGGCTGGAAGCGAGCGCCGCTCCCCCACAAAACGACCAATCAACTCAGCTGCAATGTGCTGTGCATCCGCAGCAGAGCCGCCGTTTCCACACAAATAGATCCGATGGCCCGTTTGCAGGGCATGAGCGCAGGTACGGCCAGCCTCAGTGATCTTTGGCTCAAGGGCCTGCATGGCTGTAGCTACTAAAATATGTTCTTCAAGTGTATTGCGAACTAAATCCTGCACCGTGGCCTCTTCGTCTATTCCATCTTATAGATGCCCTGCATGACATGCATGTTTTACCGGGCCTTACGCCCTGCGCTGTGCTCTTGCAAGACCATAATTTCGATGATGTTGCTGTTCTTTTTTCACTCGTTCAGGATATTTGGTGTTGTCATAAAAGATATGAAACAAACTGAATGACTTACTAAAACAACGACGCCAAGAATACCATGGCCTTAGCACCGGGAACGACTTCTCATGAACAGTGAACAATTTGTAGATCCCTCGCGCGAGAACTTCGATGCCTTCAAAGCACTAGATCGACATACACCAATCCTGATGCTCAACAAGCTGAAGTTCTATGAACAGGCCAAATACGAAGGCGGCCACCCCCTTGAGAACACGCCAATGACTGGTGCTGAAGCCTACGCTAACTACGGTAATGACAGCGGCCCCATTTTTTCTCGCGTTGGCGGCTCGATTATCTGGCGCGGGAATTTTGAGGGCACAGTCATTGGCCCAACCCATGAACACTGGGATCAGGTTTTCATAGCACGCTACCCGAGTGCGAGTGCCTTCTTGGAAATGGTTACGGACCCAGTGTATCAACAAGCGGTAAAACATCGCCAAGCGGCGACACTAACGTCGAGATTGCAACGTTTTGGAGAGCTAGAGCCGGGGGATACCTTTTAGGCGACACCTGCCACGTTAACTTTACGACCAATCAGTTGTCGCGTTTCTCAAAGCGCTCAGCGCGTCTCTCACCCATCCGGTTGTAGGCGACAGGAATGCACAAGATGGCGATTATCAGTAGCGTCCACATGCGCCTCAGCCCTCACTCGGACCAATGGCTGTGCCCCAGGCAACCATCTCTGAAACGCCCTGAGTGATCATGGACGACGCAAAACGCACGCCTACCACCATAGTCGCATCTAATCTCGCAGCGTCTTCCTGCATGCGATAGATCGCTTCCTCGCGCGCATCTGCCATTAGCTGGGTGTAGGATTTCACCTCTCCCCCAACGACATTCTTTAGAACAGCGGTGATGTCTCTTCCAATGTTCCGAGAACGCGCGGTGCTTCCTCTCACGAGACCCAGTGGCTTCATCCCAACGGGCACGGTTTCAATACTTAGAAGCTGTATACCTCTAGGATCTTTCATCATGCACGGACCTCGGCTCAGAGAGTGTTGGGTAAGCGGCTATACATTCAACCTCCAATGCGGCCCCCAAAGCAAGACCATTTGCACCCAATGCGGAACGCGCTGGGTATGGTTTACTAAAGTAGGTGGTATAGATCTTGTTAAACTCACCCCATTGGGACACATCGGCAAGGAAAACCGTGCATTTCACAACGTTATTCATCGTCAAGCCTCGACGATGAATAATGTCCCTGATATTTTTCATTACTTGGTGGGACTCGAATTCAATTCCTCCTGCTACAAGTGCGCCTGAGTTATCAGTCCCCACCTGGCCCGAAACAAAGAGCAAACCGTTTACACGAACTGCTTCTGAGAAGGGCAGGTCCTGATCTGCCCTAGGACCTTCCGAGAAAAACGTCACCTGGGCATGCGCAACAGACACAGCTCCCGTCAAAACGAGGCTTGTGAAAATAGCCAAGAGCCATCTGCCGCAGGTTTCTATCGCTAACGACCGACTCGAAAGGTCGAACCCTGATACTATTGCTGCCGGTTTAGAGGTAATCATGACGCCGGATCTCATTCTATTATTTATCCCTACTATCGCTGCAGTGTCGTTCACTCCAGGCCTGTGCATGACCTTAGCATTTACGTTGGGCCTTTCAATAGGCTATCGCCGCACACTTTGGATGATGTGGGGCGAGTTAGCGGGTGTCGCCACTGTGTTCGCAGCAACGTTTTGGAGTCTGGGATGGTTGCTGACGAGAGATCCCCTATATTTTCAAGTAATTTCAGCCATAGGCGGGACATACTTGCTGTATTTGGCGATCCGCCTGTTTAACGAGACACCTGAAAACCTGAAGGCACGACGACTCGATGAAACCCAAGCAGGTGCGCTGACATTACTAGGTTACGTGACAGCGGTAAGTAACCCTAAAGGTTGGGCCTTTTTAATGGCGCTGCTTCCCGGCTTCGTGGAGAGCGACGCCGCGCTCTATCCGCAATTCGTCACTATGCTCATCATCATGATGAGTACTGAGTTCATTGCTATGACAACATATGCGACGGGTGGCCAGTGGCTGGCTAAACGCTTCGCCGATTCTCAAGGGCTTATGAACGCGAATCGCATGGCAGGCGTGATGCTCGGCCTAGCGGGTCTTTGGGTATTCAGTGGCGCTCTGGTCTAGCCTCATTAAGGATTATCGCGGATAAACTCCGCAATGAACCGCACAAGCTCCTCAGGGATATCCTCCTGACAAAAGTGCCCTACTCCATCCACTTTGACGACCTGGCCATGAGGATAAATGCCCTTGAAGTCGGAAATCGCATGATCTTGGGCAATCCCATAATCCTTATCCCCGGAGATCAGCATGGCTCGCTTTGCCCTCAAGGCCTCCATGTCACCTGTCTCCATAGTTTCGAACACAAAGGGTAGGAATCGCCCGTAATGTACATCGAGCGGGAAGTTAATCGCACCGATGCACGACGCTCGATCCGGAAATGGCGCCGAGTAAGCACGTATCCACGTATCGTCAACGATCGATGAGTTTTGGAAGCCAATAATTTTCATAACCGAAAGAACAGTGCTGCCTAGCTCGCCAAGAATCCCGTTTAACGTCCCGGCCTCCTCATGCTTGGCAATCCACTCGAACCAAGACGTTCGACCACCAGCCGCTTGTCCACCGCCATAACCGAGCACCGTGTTTGCGATGAACAAGCGCTTCACTCTGGTCGGATTGCGGGCAGTAAAGGCGCCGGCCATTGGACCACCCCAGTCCTGGCAAACAATCGTTATGTCCTGTAAATCGAGCTCTTCAACAAAACGCTCTAGGTTTTCGACATGGGTCTGCAAGGTGTAAATGCGGTCTTGAGGTGTTTCCGATTTTCCAAAGCCCATGTGATCGGGCACAACGACCCGATAGTTCTCTGCCAGCGGCCCGATCATTTTACGGTAGAGATAACCCCAGGTCGGCTCACCATGAAGGCATAGAACCACTTCGGCCTCCCTAGCTCCTTCGTCAACATAGTGCTGTTTAAAACCTGACACCGAGGTAAAACGGGGAGTGAAAGGCCATGTGCCGTCGAATGTTTCGTTCGCTTTTATCATCCAATATTTATCCAAAAGTGATAGCGTTACGACCAGATTACAACCGAACCTGGTATTAGTGTGCAAAGCGATTCAAATTTAACTCGGAGTTCACGCCTCTCGATTGGTGACTACATTCCTAATGCGCTGATCGAGTCGAAGGACCATCGTCTTGATGTCCAAGCCAAGGCTGGCGAGCCAAACATCTTCGTGATCATCAAACGCTCGCACATGGCGTTGGCTCATAACGCGGTCAATCTTAAATTACCCTACCGCCACTTTGTCGTGACCGAAGACGAACTGGATATTGAGCACTCTCGCTTGTTTTCAAGCTCGGCGTTCAGCGCCTTATTTCTTCACTCCCTCATTCCAATCAGTGCATTTGTCACCGATGCGAATCTGAAAATCGTGGATTTTGTTGACGCCCAAAATCTCGAAGAATTGGAGGCTGAAATTGCTCAAGTCGAGGTTTCGGCTCGCAACCTACCTGCGCCTGTACTCGTCATTCCAGATGCGATAGATGAAGCACTTGCGGAAGATCTGATTCACTATCTAGACGACCACGTGGATATTGGCTTCGTTGCCGACGGAGACTTCAAACGCCGAATTCATATTCATCCCGACAAAGGCCTTGAGTACCGGCTCGACGACAAGTTGTGTAAGTCAGTGTTACCCGAAATTGAAAAGGTTTTTTATTCAGAAATATCCCACCGCGAGACCTACAAGATTTGTCGATATGACGGCGCTAACAGTGGCAAGTTTGGGAAGCACCGAGACACGATAGCCCCCCACCTACACCGACGTTATGCCATCACATTAGTACTTAATGACGACTATGAGGGCGGCGGTATCGCTTTCCCGGAGTACAACACTGACGTGCTTTCGATCCCAAAATATGGCGCAGTGGTATTTCCCGGAGCTCTATTTCATCAAGTCAACGAGATCGCCTCAGGCAGTCGGTATGTGATCATTAGTTTCTTCTTCGGAGAGGCTGAGGCAACTGTAAAAGAGGACAGTGAGCGATATCGCTTTACCGTCAAGCGTAACTTTGAAGGCTTGACGCTGACCTCGATAATGCCGAATCAATCAGCGAGCGTTGAGTAGCTGCGCGGACGGTGTCCACGACCGCAACATTTGTATCCCGGGTGGGACCACCAATGGGGTGAACTCACTGATGCATCGAAGCCTGGCTTAGGGACTTACGACCACAAAAACACCATCGCGTTAAAGTCTCGAAGCATCTAGGCGCCCAAGTACCTAAGCATCGGTGAACCCAAGCACCTGCAACTCACTCCGTCTATGAACCAACCAAAAGGATGCGTGTCCTAATGGGCAAGTTTTTCGCGGCTCGGCGTCTAGAACTCTCAGGATTACTCGTCCTTAAAAAGGTAGTTCGGAAACGCCTCTTTCAGTTGTTCATGGATGCCAGCAAAACGGTAGTAGTCCAACAAGGATCGTTCACGACCCATACCGAATTTCTCAGTGCATTCTCTCATCGAGTCCTGATACACCAAGTCGACCTGCTCCAATGAATCTAAACCCAATAAGTACTTGGCTTTAGACCAAGAGGCCTCGGGCCAGCCAGTCCGATTGCTGTTACTGATACGCTTTGCTTCATCGGGAATGCGATCACGGGAACCCATATAGTCCGTTGCAACGGCGTGCCTCGTAGGGCAAAAAATATCGTAGCCATGCGTCCACAGTCGAGCTGCGTACAAAACCTGCTCCTCAGCATGCAAGCCAAAATCGAGCTCGGGATCATAGGGAAATCGCCGGCGATCTTCGCTTCGCATGAATAACATCGCCGCGCTGATACCGAACGAAACGATTGGCACGTCGGGCAGAGTGACCAATGAACCATGGCTTTTGATTGCGTCTGCGTCTACTTGCCTATAGCGATTCACATGACCAATCAGTGGAGCGTGCTGCTCAGAGGTCATATTTTTGATGTTTATGGGGTAATGCGAGATCACCGCTCTCTCGTTGAGCTCGAGTGCACTCTGAAGCTCCTCGATAAGGATCTCATCCCACGCAGTGTAAAAACGCGAGTGGCAGTCGAGCTGAAGAAAGTAGTCCTCATCCTCCATGAGCGCTTCACATCGCGATCGCGCATAAATGGGCCCTCTTGCTTCCTCGACTGGAATTCGGTCAAGCTGAACTTGGGAGAACTCGCTCAGGGTGTCGTAGGATTCATCATGCGACAGGGCCTGGAGGCAGATACCAAAGATAAGTCGCTCTGGATCGGCTGCTTGCGCCAGTGCGTCTTCCACTGTGTCTACGACGTCGGGATCTGAAAAACAGGCTATAGAAATGAATATCTTTGGATTAGTCACTGATTTTACACCTCAGCTTGTTTGCTTGCTTGCAATGGGGTGATCGGATGCCATAAAAGAGCCACCCGCCGCGCAGCGCTTCTTGGTTTCTTTGCTCCACTGATCGACATCTTCTGGCTTGACCCCAGAGGAGAGAACGCACATTACGCCAGAGAACCACTTCGTTCTCTCAAACAGTTCCGCGAAACGAGACATCCTAGACCTGAGCAAAAGAAACGCACTATTGGTCGAAAATCGCTCCGCCGTCTAATGCACCTATATTGGCAACCTAGTCTTTTACCAAATGGAGCATTATCTGCCTCCCAGCAAGATACTCCACCGAGCTGCCATCAAAAAAAGCACTCTGCTCCAGTTTCATCTGCGCCGGCTGGCCTCCCCATTCGGGAATATTAACTGTGACGTTTCCCTCTATGGCGTACCCCGTCATTGGGTACAACGGCCAATCGCCTCGTCCCGGTGTAGGTCCTTGGTTATCCCACATCCCGATCGTAGGACCGGGCGCATGACCAAACACACCCAAAGGGTGGGTGTAAATCGCGTGTTTGATGCCCACTTCTTTGAGCGAGTGTTGCGCCGCAGCTAATATCTCGTTACCGGTGCGGCCCGCTTTAAATTCATTGGTAAGTAAGTCCTGCCATTGGTTTCCAACGGACATCGCCGCACTCAAACCCTGAGGTGCCTCCGACTCTCCCAACTTTAAGACGTATCCCATCTCTTGGGTATCGGTGCACAGACCGAGATAGCAAAGGCCTACATCGGTATGCAGCAGGTCTCCACGTCTAATGATTGAGTCTGGTGAGCCCTCACCCAGAAACGGTGCGTTCTCTCCAAAATCGGCACCAGCCCATTGTCGGTTTACGTCTGGATGAAACCAGGGTTCTAGCCCCTCTTCTTCGAAACGCGAACGAATAAACCAAGCAACGTCACCCAACGTGGTTACTCCCGAGGTAATCACTTCACTACTGAAGGCCCGCGCAATAGTCTCCCGCGCAATACCAACCGCCCGTTGCCATACCTCGACCTCACGCTCGAGTCGCGTCTCCATCCATCGAACGACCAGCGACTCTGAGGGCACTATTCGATTGCTTAAATCTGGGCCGACAGCATCAACTAACTTCTCGAAGAGACTGTGACTTAAACCGTCGGCAACCGGCCAGGTATCGCTAGTATTAACGCCAATTCGCTTTGGGTCTCTCTGGCGAATGAGCTGACCTAATCGTTCCCATTGAGCGTCTAAATCACCGCCCTCCCAGGCCGCCTCATAAAGCGATCCGAGGGGATATCGACTGACAGTTAATCTCTCCACTCCCGCATCACCCCGATCGAAGAACACCAACATTGTGGTTCGACGGGCCGTAAATCGTGGCTTGGGTACTAAAGAAAGAAAGACGGGGTCGTCGTTGTATTCGCGCGCGATGACGAGCCACATATCAAGACCTGCCTCGCGCATTAGTCTTGGTAGCAATGTCTCCAGTCGCTCCTCAACGATCGCATTCTCAACTTTAGGTCGATGCTCGTAAGGTTCGACCCCCAATTTCTGGGCGTGCGCAATCGAGGGCACGAAAGATAACCCAATCAGAAAACCAATAGCCCCTGCATACTTTTTTATCATTATTAACTTCATCTGCTTTCCCTTTTCTCATGCGTCGAACACATAAAACAGACTAGCTCACCCGCCCAATACCTCTTATGAAATCTCGAGAGAAGTGGCACGCAGAACAAAGGGCTAGGAACATCGAATCAAAACACAGCGCCTTTCATTCAGGTTATGCGAAGCGCTAACTGTATTCGGAACTCTCTAATCTCAAGCGCCTTTAATCTCAAACGCCGAAAACCCAAAACGCCTTTAATCTAAAACCCCTTCAATCTCGACGCCTTTTAACCTCAAACCTCTTTACTCTTAAAGCTCATCGATAAAAGTCTGCCAAACCGCCATAACTTTCCCGGGCTCCCAGATCTTGTCCATATCGGCTCTCGCCAATGATTCTGACCAACCCAACCGCTCTACCCGATACTTATAAAAGAACGCAGAAACTCTCATATTCGCTGCGCAGTGCACCCAGATTCGTTCGTCGTCACAACCCTCAAAAGTTTCAATAAACTGTTCGAAATCTTCTCTGGTTGGATTCGTAAAGACGACCGGCAAATGGAAATAGCGAATGCCTAACTCCTTCAAAAGCTCATCCTCGTTACCCAATGCATTTTCGTGACTCTTAGGTGCAAGGTTTATTATCGCTGTATAGCCCTCCTCCTTAATAAGGCTTAATTGCTGCTCTGTTGGCTGACCTGACGTCGCAACTCGATCATCAAGCTGCACGAAGTTGAAGATATCATTGAGATCACGGGTGTTACCGGACCACCCCAATCGCTTGCGCACGCGTGTGGCGTAATACCCCAAAACTGTATTAAACGTATTTGCCATCTAGCCCCCAAAAAACGGCTGATCTCTCTGTACAAAGCCCACTCGCGAGAGAATAGCCAGTCAATCCTCTGTTGGCCTGCAAACGCTGCCTAAACCGCTTGTAAGTCTCACAGTGTTACGGGCAGTGGTTTATTAATGGGCTTAGTGAGGGAAGCCGGATCCGCCGCAAAACCGATAATGGCACTGAAGCCATCACTTTTTTCACGATGCACGAAGCCCTTCTGACCAATGATTTTTGTCCCCGCACCACAGGCGTATGAAACACCCTTTTCAACGTCAAAAATAGTAAGCACGCCGCTGGTGATAAACGTTAACGAATCAAAATCGTGCCAGTGCGCCTCATTCTCCTCGGCTGGGAAATCGAACTTGTGGGCCGCGTAGCCCGCAGCTTCACACTGTGCGTAGGCGTCCGCTTCGTCTTTAAATGTACTCAAACGATCGTCCATGTTTGGATCTCCGTATTCACTTTTTTATTTTTCGATTGATGGTCGCAACACAAAGGGCCTGTTGACCATGCGCCGCCACCTCTGACCACCAGTGTGACATATTGAATACCCGCCTCACCACTTCGTTTAGTCCGAGACAGTTCTCTGACGTCGTCTAATTCTATGACGCTGTTCGCTGTCCATGGCTCACTTAATAGGACAAGAAGGGAGGGAGTGGGTTTCGCCCCTGCGCTATTTCTGGAAATTGGTGGTAGCAGCACTTGATGGATTCATTACCCATTATCAAAGGACTACGAGTGTTCTCGCTTTGGCCAGATGGCCGCCTTCATGTGGGACTGAATCAATCGACTAAGTGAGAGGCTTGTCGCAGTTTAATCATCTGAGCAGAGACACCAACAATATAGAGAGCCAAAAACGCCAGGTGGAAACCTTGAAGCACAGGTGAGTCGAATGAGTCGATAAAGGGATCTCCAACTGGAAGTCGGCGCAGGAAATCAGTAATGGCCGGTATCATGTGAAAGAGAATGGTTGCGCTGTAGGCAATGGCTTGAAAGTATTTTGATGCAGCGCCGAAGATATTAAAGCGTTCCAGCAAAAAGCCACCAAAGGCTGCACCCAAGGTTAACAAGGCCAAGATGTGTGCAATGCCGAACCCACCTTGGTTGTATATGCCAAGCGCTGATCCCGCGACGACAACGGTAACCACGAGATAGGCGCGCCCTAGTTGAGTTGAGTCCTTGATAACACCGTATCGCGAGATAGCACCTACCGCCAATAGCAGTGCCGCTATACCCATAATCGTGTGAAACCACCCAAGCAACGTCATTGCCGGCATATCTTCCCCCAGTAATTTGTTTGTTTTAAACCTTTGTTTGACCGTTTAAGGCTGCGAAAACTTATGTATCAGGGCCAAGATAAGACTTCCAAACGCTGCATACGCGAAATTGGAGCCCACACGTACCCAATCCAAGCCGGCGTACTCAATCCAATAAATGACGCCGACTCCCACCGGCAGGAAAGCGATAAAAAATCGCTTCATGTCTTGCGACGTGTCCTTGAATTCGCCCGTTGCCCAGAATATCGGGATATAAAGCGTTATTAAACAGATGACAGAAAGCGCAAAGTAGGAGTAGCCCGGTAGAGTCAACTAACAATCCTTTTATGAACTTGAGTAATCCTCAAGCTTGCGTAATACGGTTAGCTAAGAGGGTAACCCGCACAGCGCACCACTGCTACCACAACTGAATTTGATCCCCAGAGGGCCTTGTGAGTCCACGAGAAAAAGCGCAAGGTTATAGACCGCGCCTTACTGAGCTCATTCGACTACTACACAATCGAGCAGGGGAAGAGGTTTATGGAATTGCTCTATCAATCGCAGGACAGCCAACAAACGCTTAGAGAGGCCATTGAGGAATACCATCATTACCTTACTCATATCGGTCGAAAAATACTCACCGATTCACCCGACGCTGCTATTTCGGTATGGCTCTACCATGATGCAACGCACGTCCTATTTGGGCACGACACATCTCTGGAAGGTGAAGCGACACTCGACTTTTGGGTGTTCTTTGGTAGCGATTTCTCTTGGAAAACATTGCGGGACTATCAGCAAATACCTGAAATTAAGGCGCTAAGTCGAGCAGTCGTCGGTCAACTAGGCATCTTAGTCATTCCCAGAGTCTACTGGCGAAATCGGAAAGCACTGTGGCAGGTCATTAAAAACACCCGAAAGATGCATAAAAAATGGCCTTTTGAACGACCCGGTAAATTTCTAGACCGTACGCTCGCTGACCTGCGACAGGAGTTCGGCATTACGCTGCTAACCGCTGAGCAGCGTAAACCGAGTGAGGTTACCGATTTCGACTACGCCATCGTGAGCGTCTAGCTCGAGAATTCACGAAGCAAACTCGGCTAAAGTCTAGGCAGCAAAGCGGTCGTAAAATACTGCAAAGTGCTCGAAGGTAAATTGCCGTGCTGACGCACCAATATCTCCTCCGTCACCGATGTATTCAAAGGCGTGATAGCACCCCTCAAAAACCGTGCTTACAACTTCAACACCGTCTGCAGCTAACCGCTCAACATAGGTTTGCGTTTCCCAGTAGAAAGGATCTTTATCACCGACATAAGTAATGGTCGGAGGAAGTCCCTTGTAACTACTAGCACGAGCAGGCACTGCGTATGCACTCAGTTCCTCTTTGCCGCGTCGCACATCCTTCAAGTAGGCACCCCAGCCAATTCGATTAAGGCCTGTGTCCCAAACGGGTGGGTCGATATCGCGCTTCGGATCGCTGGGCTGGGTTTCGTCGATCATCGGATAAAAAGGCATTTGGAAACCGAGTGGCACGTCGCCCGTATCTCTCGCTTTTAGCGCCACAGCAGCCGTTAAGCCGCCGCCAGCACTGTGTCCGCCGATAATGTACTTATCGGTGCAGCCGAGCATAGATGCATTGTCGCGAGCCCAAATAAGCGCGTCATAACAGTCTTGGAAGCCACCTGGGTAAGGTCGGTGCTTCGCTTTACGATAATCAGGCGCTACGACCACACAGGGGCGCGTCTCAATAAATTTCTTGATGAGTTCAGCCGACCCCTCAGGCACGCCCATCACATAGCCACCGCCGTGGAAATAGACAAGACACGGCAGCGGACCCTCAACATGCTTAGGCTTGTAAATCCGAGTCCTGATCGAGTAACCGTCCAAGCTGCTGGCGATGTTCACCGAAGAACAATCCAGCCCCTCGACGTCTTTACCCATCTCCTTTCGTCGAACCCAGTCAACGAGACGAATAAAACCGGGAATTTTCATAAGCCGTGCCATGCGTCGCAGACCCGGCACCTGACTCTGTAAATCTGGGTGAAATTCTTCGTCTCTAATGTGCATTACTTTCCTCTCTACGTGGCCTAGTGCTTGTGGTTTCTGCTTAAAACTTGCAGAAGCTTTGCTCGCCGTTGGCCCCACTGTCGTCGCCACCCAAATCAAGATCGCTGGAAGACATCGCTTTGTTGTATCAACGAATTCATCTGCAGTGAATGCGTCTGTTATCTCAGACTTGCATTCTTGAGCGGTGGCCGACATCTTTACGTTTCTTTATCAACAATCACAAGAGAAATGCGATGTCTGAGTTTCCACTTCCCAACGTATCGACCGATTTATCGGGCCAAGTCGCTTTTGTAACAGGCACCACATCAGGCCTCGGTAAGCGCTTTGCCAGAGTGCTCGCTGCCTGCGGTGCCAAGGTGGCGCTAACGGGACGCCGTGTTGAACGTTTAGAGGCCCTTGCTGAGAAAATCAGAGCTGATGGCGGAATCTGTGAGCCTATCCCGCTTGATATGACCTCAAGAGAAAGTATTCGCGCAGCACTTTCAGAGGCTGAGGCAAAACTGGGAACGGTTCAAATCTTGATCAATAACGCAGGCATCCCAGATGCTGAACGCGCGATCAAAATGTCTGACGAACTCACTGATGCGGTGTTCGACACTAATTTGGTTGGACCGTGGGTCCTGTCTTGCGAAGTTGCGCGCAAGCTCATTGAGCAGAAACTTCCCGGCAGAATCGTTAACATCGCATCTGTTGCCGCGTTTAGCATCACCGGTGCTGTTGCAACCACACTGTACTCAACCACCAAAAGCGCGGTTGTCCGCATGACCGAGTCGCACGCCATGGAATGGGCACGCAACCACATTAACGTCAACTGCATAGCTCCCGGCGCCTTCTCGAGCGAGATGATGGACGGCATGCTGTCGCGTGTGGGTGATATCTCACAAGGATTTCCCCGAAAACGAATATGTGACCCGGCGCAGATGGACAGCACCCTCCTCTTTTTAGTGTCGCCGGCCTCGGAGTGCGTGACTGGAACCGTCATTAAAATTGACGACGGACAGGGACCGCGTTAATGAGTTTAGTAAACGCACTCGACTTTTCAGGAAAGAATGTTCTCGTCTGCGGAGGTTCAGATGGCATCGGCTACGGTGTGGCAACTGCTTTTTTTGAGGCCGGCGCAGAGGTAGCGATAACCGGCACTCGGTCAGCCGATAATTACGAAAATGACTTCAGTAACTTCACGTTCCATCAGATGGATGTGCAAGATCCGAACGCCATTACTGCCCTTGCTACCAGATTCACCGGACTAGATGTCCTGGCTAACTGCATCGGCGCTGTGCTTTGGAAGCAGGAAGAGTTTGAGCGGGCAGGCTTTGAAAAGATCATCAATATAAACCTAACAGGCGCCATGCAGCTGTGTACCGAGTTCTATCCTCTCCTACGCGCCAGCCAAGGCTGCATCGTCAATATTGATTCGGTTGTAACCATCAGCGCTGCGCTGAACAATCCGGCATACAGCGCTAGCAAAGCGGGTCTGGTTCAGCTCACCAAAGCGTTCGCAAAGAAGTGGGGCCGCACAGGGGTTCGAGTCAACACAGTCGCACCTGGCATGGTTCCGACAAAAATGACCGTGAATCAATCAAGGGAGGAGAACGAGGCAAGGTTTAAGCAGACCAACCCGATACCTCGATTTGGCCGACCTGAGGATATCGCAGGTGGTGTACTTTTCCTCGCCTCCCCTATGGCCGCCTACGTGACGGGTCAGCAACTCGTAGTCGATGGCGGACTGACGCTCTAGGGCTTTTTGCCAATCCGACTCGGACTATCCATCCTAGAAGCTTCAGAGGCGATATGCGCGATAGAGATACGTCAGTCCCGATTCAGTTAGGCCTGATAATTGCTGCGCGTCTTACCTATCTCAGCACCTCTTCCCTCTGTCGTTAGTCATCCCATAAAATTTCGCAGAGCGTAGGAGCCTAAAGTTTCAGCGACGATGGTTCCGTTAGCATCGGTAAGCACTGCCTTCTGCTGGAAGTCATAACGACCTGTTTCCTCAAGCTTCGTATTCATTTCAAGTCCCTGCTCCGCAGTGAAGTAGGCTGTCGCAGTGATTTCGGTCATCGCCGGTGCCTTGAAATCAATCTTTAAGTCACGAACCACAGGCTGGAACTTACGTGGATTATCCAGATATCGGGCAGTAATCAGCCCTCCGAGAAACTCCCCTAGGGAAAACAACACCCCTGCATGCATTATCCCGATGTGATTACCCGACTCCTTAGTATTGGGAATAGACGCTTTAAAGACGCCATCTTCCGCTTCGAGCACAGTCAGTCCCAGAAATTCATAGATGGGACAATTTTTCTTTGCCCCAGCCTCAAACGCCGCTAAATCCATCGTTATTTCCTCTTAAAGGGTCTGCGTAAAAACGTATTCCGTCCATCGCAGGTTCGCACGGCGGTAGTCCGGATGACAACACTGCAGAGGTGCAGGGGGCGAGAAAATCACCTATCGTTGTCCCGACACTACAACAATAAATCGTGGTTTGGAAAATGCGGCGTTACGGAACAACACCGGGTAGACCAGAAGAATATCGTCAGGGTAATGAGCGTGCGGTTCGCCCTAAAGACGCAGCGACGCTGATCATTGTTCGCCAGGACGAGGAGCCTCGATTGCTTCTCGGGAAGCGTTCGATGAAGCATAAATTCATGCCGGGTAAGTTTGTGTTCCCCGGTGGCCGCCTTGACCTCATAGATCAGCGTCTCAACGTACCAACGGAGCTCCAGAAATCGGTGATGGCGCGTTTAAGGAAACGAACACAGTCACAAATAAGTGACGCAAAACTGAAAGGGCTTGCACTGGCCGCGATTAGAGAGACCTTTGAAGAAACAGGACTCGTCGTTGGTCGCCCAACCTCCACACACCTGACGACCTCAAACACGGGCTGGCAGCAATACTTTGACCACGGCGTCTTACCTCCACTCGAATCCATGGACTTTATCGCCCGCGCGATTACACCGCCCTACCGTACTCGACGATTCGATACGCGGTTTTTTATGGTCTTTGATGACGTAATTCACTCCGATCCTAGTGCTGTGGGTAGTGCAAGTGGGGAGCTTCTGGACCTGCACTGGCTTACGTTGGACGAAGCTCGACAAACTGACCTGCCAGCCATTACACGCATGGTTATCGATATTGTTGAAGAGCGCTTACCCCATTCGCGAGAGGATCAGCTGAAACAAAAGGCACCCTTTGTTAGGTCGCTTTATAAACAGTGGATCACAGAGGACTTATGAGTCAGGGCATCGCTTTTGGTGAAGTTATGAAAACCTTAGATGCCCTTTGGCCTACAGGGAGGTTCAATGACGCTTGAAGAGTGTGAAGCAGTTGAAAAGGCACTAGAGAACATCCGTCGCTAAACAGATCGAGGCGCAAGAATAGAAAAGTAGGCGTCATCCTAGAACAATAACGAAGAGCACTAACGTGACAGCAAAAGCGGGCAGTAAACAATCACAATTTCATTATCGAACCTGTCATCTCTGCGAAACCATGTGTGGTATCGAAGTAGAGCATGACGGTAAAAATATTATTGCCATTCGAGGCGATCAAAACGATGTCCTGAGTAAAGGTAATATTTGTCCAAAAGCGACAGGACTCCAGGATATTCACACAGATCCCGATCGCCTCCGAAAACCCCTAATAAGGCAGAGAATTGATCCGGCCAAGAAGAGTGATAAAGACGGGTGGCGTGAGGTTGAGTGGGATGAGGCAATTAACTTCGCCGCTGAAGGTGTCGCCGCTACACAGCGCCAACACGGTACGGGCGCTGCTGGTTCGTATTGCGGAAGAAGCACCGCGCATAACATAGGCGCACTACTCGGGGTGAACTTGCTCCGCAAAGGTTTAGAGACCCGCCATATCTACACCGGTTCTACCTGCGATCAGGTGCCCCACAACTTTGCCTGGCACCACATGCTGGGACATCAGTTCTTTGCCACCGTTCCCGATATCGATCGTACCGATTACTTCTTGATGTTAGGGACAAATCCGAAGATCTCGAACGGTGCCATGATGTCCACAGGTGCCAACGCGTACAAAAAGCTGAACGCAATTCGCGAGCGCGGCGGCAAGGCGGTACTCATCGACCCAAGGCGCAGTGAAACTGCGCCCTATTGCGATGAGCATCACTTCATAAAACCCAATACTGACGCCCTACTGCTCATCGGACTGATCAAGTCCATCATTGATAACGGTCTTACAGACCTAGGCCGACTTGAACCCGATATCGTCGGCTATGAACAGGTCGTAATGATGATAGACGACTTCGAGCTTAACCAGATCGCGAGAGCTACCGGTATATCGGTCGAAACTATTGAGCGATTGGCGCGGGAATTTGCCGACGCTGACAAAGCGGTGTGTTACGGACGAACCGGAGTGTCGATGGTCGAGTTCGGAGGCCTTTGCCTCTGGCTGATTATGGTGCTCAACATTATTACGGGCAATCTTGATAAACCCGGGGGCATGATGTTTCCGCGAAATGCGATCGATTCATTGCCCGCCACAAGTTCTAGTTATGACCGTTACCGCTCGCGGATCCGGCAGCGCCCCGAGTTTGGTGGGGAGTTCCCCATGGCGATTCTCGGAGACGAGATCCTTACGCCCGGGGACGGTCAACTGAAGGCCCTCATCGCACTCGCAGGCAATATGGTGCTGTCGATGGCCGATGGAAATCACACCGAGAAAGCGCTTTCCGCCTTGGACTTTATGGTCTCCATAGATCCTTACCTCAACGAAACGACCCGATTTGCCGATGTGATATTGCCGCCCGCCGGTCCATTTGAGAAGCAGCATTACGACCTGTTCTACCACACTTACGACACTATCAATTGGGCGAAATACTCACCTGCTCTCTTCAAACCAAAAAGCAAGGTTTACACCGATTATGAAATCATTGGCGAATTAATGGAGGGCATCGGTGCCAAGCGCGCAACCTCGCTTGTTCAGAGTCTCACAGTTAGGGTCACGGGTTGGATTTCGAGAAAACTGCTCAGTGTCGATCGGATTATCGATCTAGGGCTACGGTTTGGCCCCTATGGCTCCGGTATTAACCCCTTCAATACGACAGGATTGAACCTAAAGCGGCTCAAGAAAGCGCCGCACGGGGTTTTCCTGGGAGAGCTCACACCCTGTCTTCCAAAACGGCTGTTCACTAGTGATAAAACAATTCGTCTAGCCCCCCAACCCATGCTGGATGATTTACCGCGACTCAAGGCACATTTAGACAAACTACAGAGTCAAGCAGAAGAGACGGATACCCTTCAAATCATCAGCCGTTTAACGAATAGAACTCTCGGCTGGATGCATCACAGCCACCGACTAGTAAAGGGTCGAAATCCGGTTGAGCTCATTATGCACCCCGAAGATGCGCGAGCGCGCTCGATAACAACCAATACTTTAGTGCGCGTATCCACAGAGCGAGACGCTATCGAGGTCCCAGTGAGGATCAGCGATGACATTATGCCAGGCGTGGTTTGCTTACCTCACCTCTGGGGACACAACCGTCCAGGTACCCGCCAGCGTGTGGCAAACGCCACACCCGGTGCGAGTTACAACGACCTTACGAGTGTCGCGGCCATCGATGAATTGACCGGTAACGCGATCTTCAACGGGGTGCGAGTGCACGTAACAACCGTTGGTGACCACGAGTCCCTCGAGCCAGTGCATAAAGATGAAACAGTTGAGGAGTTCACCGTCTGACAAAGAGGATCTTAAGTCCTGCGTCAGTCAATAAGAGGTCGGAACGCATGTTACGAAAAATTTTATTCATAGCCGCTGTCGCCTTGATTCTGGCGTATTTTATGGCTTTGCGAGCCTGTCACAAGGTGCCCGCCGCCATAGGTGCTCCGTCGGAGCCTAGACCGCTACCGATAATTAACCATGTGCAGCACCCCTATTTGGCCGAATCTCAACGCTCCTCAATGCATGGTGGCGCCCACAACTGGGATATCAACACGTATCCCGGCCCCCTTGGTGCAAACACCATTACAAAACACAGGAAGTTCGGCAATCTCGTAGGCGTTGCACCCAATATCTCATTTGATTCCAACGGCCGATTAATCACGGTCAGCATCAAACTCACTGGCATCGAGCTACATCTTCTCGATCCAGAAACCCTTGAGACAATTGCCATGCTGAAGCTACCACCCAAGGCGAGTCCCTCGGACAATAGTGGCGGTGGTTATTTCCATATCGATGCGCAAGACCGGGTCTTACTTGCACCAGCTAACCACACCATTGCAATTTTTGAGGTCGACGACTCCTCAGGAACACCCGCTTGGAGACTGACTGAAGAATACGACATTGCCGGACTATTACCCGAGGGAGTCAATATCCACGACGTGATTCCCGATTGGTCTGGTAACTTGTGGTTCGTTACGGGTGGCGCTTACCTTGGCTACCGCGACCAAATGACTGGCAAGTTCTACACCTACGAGCTTCCGGCTGATGGCGAGACCATTCAAAACTCATTTGCGGTTGATGAAGAAGGCTTGTACGTGGCCTCGACCGACGCAATCTATCAGTTTCAGATTGATCCAGATACGAAAGAGCCCTTCTTCACTTGGCGAGAAGACTACGACAATGGCGCAGAGCAAAAGCCGGGCACCCTCTCCCACGGCTCTGGAACCTCACCCACACTCATCGGCGATGATCTAGTCGCGATTGCCGACGATGGCGACCCGTTTACCAATATCGTGGTTTACAAAAAGTCGGCTTCGATTGAAGGTGAGCGACTCATCTGCAAAGTGCCGCTATTCGGGCGCGGCAAAAGTGCAACCGAAAACTCACTCTTGGTCTACGGCAATGCCATGGTGGTGCAGAACGATTACGGTCATGTGTACACCGGCAACGCACTGAAAACATCCCCCGGCATTATGCGTGTGGATGTTCGGGAAGATCGCAGCGGCTGTGATGTTGTCTGGTACAACGAGAGGTTTCTCTCGCAGTCGCTTCCTAGACTCTCTACGGAAACTGGACTTCTCTACTTCTACACCTTTCAAAAGCAAGATGCTGATGACTTATTTGGTGGCTGGTATCTCAGTGCTGTCGATTGGGAAACCGGTGAACCGCTTTGGGACCGACTGATTGGCCGGGGAACGGGATCAATGATCGACACGCTGTCGAGTGTGACGGCGCCCGTAGTACTAGGCCCGAATGGTGCCGCTTACGCGGGCATCCGAACCGGTGTCATCATGGCAAAAGACGCGATCCGATGAATAGTTCGGTATCTCAAGCCAGAATTATGGCACCGCTAGCGGTACCTTAGTGTTCCATCGAGCACACGACGATCCCCGCAGAGACGTTGTCCCACTGAGGGCATCAAAACCTGCGAGACGAAGGCTACTTAAAATTAAAAAAATGGAGGCTCGGGTCGGAATCGAACCGGCGTAGACGGATTTGCAATCCGCTGCATCACCACTCTGCCACCGAGCCATACAGGAGCGTGTGCTCCAAGAAAGCGCGAAGTATACAGAATTCGCTTAGTTTGTCATTACGGTTTACGGGTTTTAACGCGTGAGACGACGCTGGTAATTCCCCTGCGTACGCGTTGCATGAGCGATCCATTGATCTTCAGTACATCGTGTCGCGTGCTCAGAAGAGATCTCGGCGGAATCGATGCCCAGCTTCAAGGCCATGGGAAACTGATCGGGCAAAAGGGGCCCCGCAGCGCGAATATGGCCGCTGTAACCGCGCAACCGAAGTTGTCGACCCAAAGTTAGAAAACGACCATCGGCGCAACTCCCGAAAATAATGCGAACAGCTGACGATTGCAGAAGCTCATCTAGATCATTCGATGAAAAGGATACGTCGATATCAACAAATTCCAACACTTCACCAATGTCGAATTGACCGAGGTTATTAACAATAACAGTCATGCAACGTGCTCCGAACTCGCAATGATATTGGGGCGATTATGCAATCCACACTCGAGTTTAGATTGACCACGCCATCGCCCCGCGCGGGCCTCCTCCCCCGCCTTAACGACACTTGTGCACGGCTTACAACCAATGGAGAGGTATCCCTTTGCCGTCAAAGGGTGCTCTGGCAGCGAGTACCTGGCCTTATAAGCCGCCACATCGCTTTGACTCCAGTCTGCTAAGGGATTGAATTTAAGCTTCCCACGAGCTTCATCAACTTCGACAACGGATACCGATGAGCGTGTCGACGCCTGATGACGGCGCTGACCGGATATCCACGTGTCGTTCATGCGTAAATGCCGATCAAGGACTGATACTTTTCTCAGCTGACAACAACTATCAGGGGCGCTCAGATGTAAACGTCTCTGCGCATCGAGGCGCTTCACCGCAATAGGATCCACCGAGGCAGTGCGTACGTTGGTTAAGCCAAATAGCTTAGTTAGGCGGTCTCGGTATGACAGTGTCTCTGAAAAGTGGAACCCGGTATCCAGAAAGACAATTTGCGCATTCGTGTCGAGCGTGCTCACCATGTGTAAAAGCACAGCGCTGTCCGCGCCAAAACTAGACACCAATGCCGGATTTTTAATGAAGGCATTACCCGCAAGTATTTCCGACAAGACCTCTTGAGCAGATAAATGCTGCCACACGCCAGAGAGCCGCTCAGCGACGGACGTTAAGCGCGTCAGTTCTAATCGACTAGGCTGCCTGATCGATGACATACAGCGCCTCCTGAAACGGTAATGTGCCCAGTCGCTTTACGGTCTCAGCGAATATTTCTCCCTCCTGCAGTCGAAGCGCCAGGTAAGCGTCAATCAATCGATCCAACGCGGGCATCAGTTCATCAACATTGAATCCACGTCCCATCTTTTCGCCAATTGCCGCATCATTCCCAGCACGACCGCCCAGGGTGATTTGATAATTCTCTACGCCCGCCTTGTCTAACCCAAGGATGCCGACATGGCCGACATGGTGATGTCCGCATGCGTTTATACAACCGGAGATTTTAATCTGCATGTGCCCTATTTCCGCCTCTCGAGTGGCGTAGCGCATTGCGATTTCCTGAGCAATCGGAATCGAACGCGCCGTAGCGAGCGCACAGTAATCCATTCCAGGACAGGCAATAATGTCTGAAATGAGACCGATGTTTGCAGTGGCAAGGCCTATCATTAATAGCCTTTGGTAAATTGCCGGTAAATCAGCTTGAGAGACATGTGGCAGAACAATGTTCTGCTCGTGGCTAATACGTAACTCGTCGTGGGCCAATTGTTGAGCAATATCCGCGATTGCGCGCATCTGCTCAGATGTTGCATCTCCCGGAGTCTCACCATGGGCCTTTAGGCTGATCGTGACGCTTGCATAACTAGGGTGCTTATGGGGCGAGACGTTTCTTTCGACCCACTCACGAAAACCGCTGTCATTGTCCAGCGCGTCAAAGTAGTCGCCCTGCGACTTCTCAATGTAGTTGGGGGGAGAAAAGTCTTTCTGAATGGCTCCAAGTAAAGCCAGATCTTGGCCGTTGAAGACTTTCCTGAGGCGTTGGAACGCTGTATCGACCTTGGCACGAAACGCGTCAATACCCATGGCACCAACGGTAATCTTGATACGTGCCTTGTACTTGTTATCGCGACGACCCGCTAGATTGTAAACCGATAGCACAGCCTCCAGATAGGGCAACAGGTCTTCTACGGGTAGTCTGTCAACCAGTTCCTGCCCGATAACAGGTGTTCGTCCCAAGCCCCCGCCAACAAAAACCTTAAATGCGATGCGTCCCTCGTGCTCAACAAGCTGAAGTCCGATGTCATGAGCGCGAATGACCGCACGGTCCTCTACAGCGCCGGTGATGGCAATCTTAAATTTACGAGGCAAAAACTGAAATTCGGGATGGTCGGTTGACCACTGGCGGATCAGTTCGGCGTAAGGTCTTGGATCGGCCACCTCATCAAGCGCAGCGCCCGCAAACTGATCCGTAGTTACGTTTCGAATGGTATTGCCACTCGTTTGGATCGCGTGCATATCAACGTCGGCAAGCGCACTTAGAATATCGGGGGTATCGACTAACCGCGGCCAGTTGAATTGAATATTCTGCCGAGTGGTAAAGTGTCCATAGCCCTTATCCCACTTATCCGCGATATAGGCTAACTGGCGCATCTGTCGGCTCGACAACGTGCCGTAGGGGATGGCAATGCGCAACATGTACGCGTGAAGCTGTAAATAAACCCCGTTCATTAGGCGAAGGGGCTTGAACTCATCCTCAGTTAAAGCGCCGTCGAGACGACGCTGCACCTGGTCACGATACTGCTCAACACGCTCGCGGACAAAGGCACGATCAAACTCTTGATAGTTGTACATTACGCAGCGGCCTCTGCGTCTTGAACCGCCTGCTTACCGTGAAAGTAGTTGCTCGGCCCTTTGTGACGAAAACTTTCGCGATAATGCCGGGGAGTCACGGCCGTATCATTTCTCACCTCGGCTAAGTACGCGCCGACGACGACGGCCTCGCTAAATGCTACCGCTAGTTCTCCTTCAGCCTCATCGAGCGCATTAAACACTTTGGCAGCGCTCAGTTCAGGTGACCATCGATGTGCCGGGTCGAGATAAACAACCTCCCCTGTCAATAAATCATTGGCCGTGATAACAACCGGCGCTTTAATGCGAGCCATGGGTCGCCTCCTTAATCGTGGACACGCTGGAAACTTCGACTCTCCTGTCTTGCCCGATACCAACAAAAATAATGAGTGGACCGTTCCAGCTGTCATCGTCTAAGCGCTGAGCAAAACTGGATAGAGTCGTCGTAAACCAGCGCTCTTCAGGTCGTGAAATATTTTCAATACAAGTAACAACGAGATCTTTATCAGCGCCCGCCATCAGCAAGCGACCTTGCAAAAACCCAGCTGATTTACGGCCCATATAAATGGCAAGCGCCTGCCCAGAACGAACGAGTTGCCGCCAATCATGCTCGGCATAACCCTTCGCATCGTGTGCAGTCATGAACGTGATACTGGAATTACGATCACGCCGTGTCAGCGACTGCTTTAAAGATGCTGCACCTGCCGATGCGGAGGTAATGCCCGGCACGACAGAGCTCTCGATGCCATGCGCGGAGAGCGCCGCCAACTCTTCATCAAGGCGGCCAAATACGGAAGGATCTCCCCCCTTTAAGCGAACGACCTTAAGACCAGCTTTTGCCTCACGAACCAGATGCTCGTTGATAACGTCTTGTGTTACGTGCGCGCCGAAGCCCTTTTTTCCTACATTAATGAACTTAGCCTCACGGCGGGCTAACTCCAATACACCCTTGCCGACTAATCGGTCGTAAATGACCACCTCCGCCTCATGGATCAACCGGCGGGCCTTTAGCGTCAAGAGCTCTGGATCACCCGGACCTGCACCCACAAACGCTATTGAGCCTTGCTCTGGCTCTGATCGAATATGACGCTCTAGCAGCGCTTCGAATTCCTGCTGGATCACCTCATCTGAGGTGCTCGCCACCAAGCGCTCTGGTTTGAACGCGTCGTGCCAAAACTCTCGGCGCGCCAGTCCCTCGGGGAGCGCTCGCACTCGCGCTCTGAACGCGTTTGCAAGCCGTGCAAAGCGCCCAAGGTCAGCAGGAAGCTTCGCCTCGATGTCAGCTTTAATTTGTCTCGCCAGTACCGGGGCTGACCCCTCGGTACCAATAGCGACGACGACAGGATCTCTATCAACTATGGCAGGGGTAATGAAGTCGCAGGCGTCAGTTCGGTCAAGCACATTAACTAGTGCGCCCTTCTCTCTCGCCAAAGCCGAAATCTCGTCGTTAATTAGGTCGCTTTGATGCGCCGCATAGACTAGCGCAACGTCTGTAAGGTCAGCCGATTCTGGAAGACCAGCACGGAGCGTGATATCACCCGATCGCGACCATGCCAGCGCTTGCTCGCTCGGATTATCGGTAAAAACCGTAACACGTGCCGAGGTTTTCACTACACCCCTGCACTTAGCATCTGCCATCTGACCATCGCCAACTACGACGACACGGCGCTCGCGCGCCGATAAAAATATGGGGAGAAACTCCATTATTCGCCACCTGTCATTACAGGCGCGCGATACTAGAATAAAGTTCTATTTGAATGTACTTATAACCAAAATAAAAGAATAAAGTTTTTATAAAAATCATTTAAAACATATAATTTTCTGATATCAGTCGCTTTTAAGGTATATAAATCATGGATGCCATCGATGCCGCTATTCTCAGGCTTGTACAAAACGACGCCACACTATCACTTGACGAGATTGCATCTGCGGTTGGGGCCTCGAAAACCCCCGTTTGGAATCGTCTCAAAAGACTCAAAGAAGAAGGCATTATCCGACGCGAAGTCGCGATCGTGGATCCTGACAAGATAGGGCTCGAAGCTTGTTTCTTTGTGCTGGTGAAAACAAGTGAACACGACGGTGATTGGCAAGCACGATTTCTTTCCGCATTAAAAGAGCGGAGGGAGGTCATAGAAGCCCATCGTTTAGCAGGCGAAATCGACTATCTGCTGAAAGTGCAGGTAGCAAATCCACGAGCCTATGATCGTTTCTATCAAAGCTTAATCTCGGAGGTCAAAGTATTTAATGTAACCGCGCTTCTCTCCATGGAAGAGCTCAAGTACACAACCGCCCTACCACTTTGAAGTTTCACTACCACCCATAAGAGAGCAGTCGTACAGAGGACAACCATTGTCTAACCGAAGCACCGCGAGACCTTAGCCCGTCTTCCTATCTATTTAGCGGCGCTGGGTATTGAAGTTCAGTGGTGACACTGGCGCCATTAAATGAAGGCAACTCGACCATAAAATCTAAGTCATTTGTAGTATCTAGGAGCTCGACACCGTCAGAGTCCGTTGCAGTCGGGTAAACGCCACACGCCTCACCAGGGTCGCAGATGACGAAGTCATGATCCGTGTCGGTACCCGCAAAGAACTTGTAAGTTCCCGGTCCGGGTACGGCTACCCGGTATTGGTAACCAGCATCTCCCTGCTCGACCATAACTGCATCAACGCTCTCACCCGAGGCCGGGTCCATTGCGATGATGATCATCGAGCCAAGGTTGCCTCTCAGAGAGTCATCTGCTGTGCGAACAACTACGCGCACGGTTGTTGTAAGGGTCTGCCCATCATCATCTGTTGCAGAGACTGAAAGTACTGCCTCGGTTATACCAATCTCTAGGCCGTCTCGATCTACCGATACACGCCACTCACCTAACCCATCTGACGTTCCGTCTACATTTTCTACCGAGAGCCAGTCGAACTCTGAGGACACTGTCCCACCGCTCAGGCTTCCTCCGCCGCTATTACTTACTGCAATGGCCAACGATGTTGTGTCTGGCCTGAAATAGAGACTCGGACCAGAGACGGAAAGTTTCGCTGGAATCTTGAGGGTTCCGTTAACATCTTCATAAGCCACGTCGACCGCTTTCTTGGCATTAATCAGGCCCCAACCGCTAGCAACGTCAAATCCCTCTGTGGATAGATCATCAGTGATAAGTCCCGCTCTGATGTACAAAAGCAGCCGCTCAGTGGTCAGATCAGGATTAATCGTCTTCATTAAAGCAACAACGCCCGCTACATGCGGTGTCGCCATAGAGGTCCCGATGTAAGGAAGATACGTATAACTACCATCAATCTTCGTCAGACTGGTAACGCCTGCCTGTGCCGTTGATGCACTTCCACCTGGAGCAACCAAATCAATCGATGGCCCTTGGTTAGAGTAGTTGGTAACCGAAGCATCGGGGCCCACGGAACCTACCGCGATGGCACTATCAAAAGCGGCTGGGTACGAGACCGACCGGGCACCATCATTACCCGTTGCAGCGACTACAATTGCTCCTGCATCAGTAACTTGATTAATGGCGGCCTCCATGTAGGGATCCGCTCCACCGCCACCCAGAGACAGGTTAAGTACTGAAGCCGGATTATTCGGTACGGTACCACTGTCATTTGTTTGACCCGCCGCATAGTAAACGCCCTGCGCGATGTCGTAGCTTCTTCCCGAGCCACATATATCCAGAACCCTCAGATGCATTAACGTGCTGCTGTAAGAGACGCCGGCTATCCCCTCATTATTGTTGCCCGTAGCGCCAATCGTCCCAGCAACATGCGTACCATGGAAGCTACTTGGGCCGCCGCGGCACGGATCTGTATCCGGTGACACATCCTCGGGATTAGAATCAATACCGTCGCCATCACCAGCACCATCAACGTTACGGATAAAGTCATAACCCTCAGCGACTTGTCCATAGACATCAGGATGCTCACTCAAGATTCCCGTATCGAGTACCGCAACCACCGTAGCAGCATCTCCGGTAGTAACGTCCCAGGCATCTGGAAGCTTAATTTGATCGAGGTGCCACATCTGGCTCAGCAGTGGATCATTGGTGGTCGCCTGTGCCTGATAAATAAAGTTTGGCTGAGCAGAATCTATTCGGGGATCCTGATTAAGGCGCTTGATCATCATCCTAGTATCAAACTCAGCAACCTTTTCTGGCGCTTTGATGGCGGCACGCTTGGCGATCGTAACCGGATCTTTAGTCATCGACCCCGTTGGGACTGAGAGCAGCGCATCACCCTGCCGATTTGATAGGTGAACCGAAGCACTGAAATCCTGAGACAGCGCATTGACTCTAGCCGTCAGTGCGTTCTTCGATAGCCCTTTACCCCCGGCCACCGATACGATGGCCTCTCCGTACGTTAGTTGCTGAGTCTGTGATACAGCACCAAAGGAACTCTCAATCGTGTAGCTTGAACCACCCGCATACGCAAATGCATTGAGGTAATAAGTGCCTGCCTCTGCCACTGTGAGTGATTCCATCGCGCCTGCGCTCTCGGACCAGTCAATCACCTCTCCATCCATGTTCCAAAGGTAAAAGTCGATGTCCGCTGAACTAAAGTCAGCTACAGATAGGATGAACTGCTGATTCTCCAGGGCCTCAACGATGTAGAAGTCATCCACATCTCCATCGGCAAACGTAGCTCCATCGGACCCCGAATTGGGACGGTTGACGTAGCCATGGATGACCGACGGGTTGTCTATCGCTTGAGCCAACTCCGCAATCGGCGACTCGTCACCCGGCTCGTTGTTTCTGGCAAACGGGTTACTCGGATTGTTGGTATCTGAGTCCAGTACGATGTCGCTTCGCGCGCCGAGGCTACCTCGAACCCAGAACGCTGAACTATCTGGATCAAGGGGAGCCGGATCATCCTTATCAGGGACACCATCGCCATCATCGTCCTCATCCGCATTGTTGCCAATTTCGTCACCATCGGTATCAAGGGTCTCCGATGGGTCCAGAGGGAATGCATCGTCGGCGTCATTTACGCCGTCACCATCATCATCCTCATCAGCATTATTACCGATGCCATCCCCATCAGTATCAACACTTTCGTTACCATCTAATGGGAACGCATCATCCACATCTAGGACACCATCGTCGTCATCATCAGGATCCGCATTGTTACCGATACCGTCACCGTCGGTGTCTCTTGACTCAGCGGGATCAAACGGGAATTGGTCGTCCGAGTTAATGAAGCCGTCTTGATCTAAGTCTCT
>Ga0181600_10000239_pt1 | contig 41251 bp, 26 predicted proteins | sample 041ome_2_FD_132982 | JGI IMG/M metagenome (GOLD analysis project Ga0181600, IMG submission 132982) | Coastal salt marsh microbial communities from the Groves Creek Marsh, Skidaway Island, Georgia - 041406US metaG (megahit assembly) | ecosystem: Environmental > Aquatic > Marine > Intertidal zone... | reverse complement strand
TTCCCCCAGCTAAAGCACGCCCCGCCGCTCGCCAGCGCCAACGTGTGCGTTCCTCCCGTCGCAATCTGCGTCACCTTGACGTTCGCCATGACCCCTCTCTCAACTTTTGCCGGTCTTCGCTTCTCATCCACGTCTCCACCGAGTCCGAGCTGTCCGCTATCGCCCGCGCCCCACACGAACGCTTCGCCGCTCTGCGCATCCGACCGACTCCTCGCTCTCGCATCCTCCTTCGCGTCCGCCGCCAGCACGTCCTGAAACTCGTCACGTATCTCCTTGGCGTACTTGACGTAATCTCGCGAGGCAGAGATGAGAAACGCGCACGGGTCTTCGCGAAGCTTACGCTTGACGTGCTCCAAAAACTGATTGTTCAGGGTTTGAATGTGCGCCGCGAAGAGTTCACCTCTCGCCCCATCGCCCAGGCGTCGGCGGTAGCCCAGCGAGGCGACGTCGCCGTCCGACCCGTCGTCTCCGTCGTCCTCGTCTCTCGCGTGTTTCATCGCGATCCGTCGTCGCCGTCGGCGTGTGTCGTCGTCGCGCCGTTGGAAATCGTTTGAAAAGTGTGCACTCAGCTCCTCATGTAAAACTTAGGCTTGTGAAGTGCACAGTATTGGTACGACAGTTGGGCGCACACGGCTCGTGTCGTCGTCACGACGCGACGCGACGCGGACATCCGTCTACGTCGATCGATCGACCGATCGATCGACGATGTTTAGAGCCGTCAAGGATGCCGCGCGCGCGTCGGCGTCGGCGTCGGCGTCGGCGTCTCCGTCGACGGGAGAGGCGACGACCTCGTCGTCTTCTGGGTGCTCTCGAGTGCCGCTGAAAATTGATTTAGACTCGACGAATCCGGCGATGAAGGACGGCTCCGCCGAGGCTGAACCGCGAATCGCGGGGCACTACGGGATGGATTCGTTCACGACCGTGTCGTGGGTGCGACACCAAGGTTTGATCTTGTGCTTCGGCTCGCACGGGGCCAAGGCGTTTGGCGCGCTCGGACTGGAAGCGTTGTACGGGTCGGATAAAGGCGAGTGTGAGACGAGGTTTAGCGAAGCTCGATGCGGCGGGTTCGTTTCACGGGCGTCGAGAGTGTTTAGATTGGGCGAGTATGGGGATTTAGCGGTGTGGGACGCGAGAAATCAGAGGTTGTTGGCGAGCGGCTGCGTGGACGAGGCGAGGTGCGTCGAGGCGGTGAGAGGGACGAATTTCTTCCTCTGTGGGTCGTCTACGGGAGAGGTGAGCGTGTGGACGGTCGGTGTCGATGGTAAAGGGCGTGGCGCGATCGTTAAGCGCGATGGGTACGCGCTCACGGCGCAGCAGGTGCTTAGCAGAGTTGTCAATGGCGCCAACGGCGTCGTGGCGTTGAAATCTCAACCCGGACAGGAGTACGCCGCTGTTTTGATCGCCTTTGTGGATGGATCGCTAGCGTTGTGGCATTTGCACGAACGCAAGTCGTTGGCAGTCACCGCACCCTCGACTGTGACGGATGTGGGCGAGGATGATGGTGTGATGCTCACGTGCGCGGATTGGCTCGACGCGAGCACGATTGTCGCCGGTTACTCTGACGGCGTCATCAAACTTTTCCGGGTCACCGGGTTCGGTGGCTCCATCACGCACGAGATTAAAGAGCAGCAGAGCGTCAAACCGCATCTCTTGATTAATCCCTCGTATAAGGGTTCGTGCATGGCGATTCGATCGGTGAAGACTTTCATCAGCGACGACGACGACGTCAATCGAGATTGTTCAACGTGGATCACTCTGTGTGGAGGCGAGCCGATCGCCTGCCCAGATCCCGTCATTTGTGTTCGTGCGACTCGCGTCAAGGGATCACCGTATAGAATAGAGCGCGCCGGGGCCATCGCGCTACCGTGGTTCGGCCCTGTCCTGGACGCAGTGCCCGTGCCGTTTCGAGACGTCGTCGAATCTGTTTGCGTCTTGTCCGAAGGCTCTCAACTGCACATGCACGACGTTAGGTTTAGCGCCATCAACGGCGAAGACGATAGACGACCACACGAAGTGATGCTGATGAGACCCGCTCTGTCGGGGAGGTGTCCTCCGAGCGCGTGCGCGGCAGCGTCTGAGGTCGTGGATGCGTTCTTACACAACGCCACGACTCTCAACATTCCCCGACAGGAGATTGATCCTTCGTACGGATGGAAAGGTTCAAAGTGGCCTTTGCACGGTGGCGAGGGACCCAGAAGTTCAGAAGCCTTGTTGCCACGCATTATCGTGAGCGCGCATGGACGCAACGGTTCTGGTGTGAGAATTTACTTGGAAAGCGGAGGTCGGTTGGTATCCGGAGGGCATTTCGTCACCGGCGACGATCCAATTAGTTCCCTATATGTCGACGCCGGTGGCGCTCTCCTTGTCGTCGGACGTGTCAGTGGCAAGGTGGAGATTCATGCCTTGCGAAAGTACCCTGATGGCGATCGCAACGATCGCGATAGAGTCCACGTGCGCGAGCTCAGTAAGAGTGAAGCCGAAAGCGTCGCCGAAGAGGCGGCGTTTCACAGCGAAATCTCGCGAGATTTCATAGATAGTGATTCGTCTGCGACCTGCATGACTTCGGTCTACACGTTGATTGGTACGTACACTTCTGAATTGCACAAGGGCAAGGATGTGACGCGCCTGAAGTGTAACGCCGCCGCGACTTTTCTCGCCGTCGGCGACTCGCGCGGCGGCACGTCTCTCCTTGATTTGCAGCGTGGCTCTTTCGCGTGGGCTGCCTTACCTGCGGAAGAAAGCGCAGAAGCAACCGTCATGGCGATTAGAGACTTTGAATTCGGCTTGCCGCTACCTGATTTTCCCGGTGAAAACGTGTTGGCAATCCTCGACGCGCGAAGCTCTGTGAGATTTCTGTCGCTTTCACGAGGCGCACAGATGGGAAAGACGATGCATCCCAAATCTCCTACAGATGCCCTGGCTATTGCGCTGCAGCGTCTCGATGGGAGTCCGTCTGACATAATTCCACCTCGCGCCGTTGCGAGCTCCTGGTTCGCTCCGCCAAAGACTTTCGCGTATAGTTTCCTCGCCGCAGAGTTCGTCGTTGAAGAAGATGACGTGGACGAGGAAGAAAACGTATTGTCAACGGATGAAGAGGAATGCGAGGAGCGCCTTTCAAACTCGATACCGAAGTACACGGCATTGGTGATCACTGTCGCAAAAGAAGCCGTGCGCGTGTACCACGCCGTGGGTTGTTCGCGCGGAGAACGACATGCCCTTCGCAAAAGTCGACTTGACGAACCGTTTGTGTCCGCGTCCTTTGTCCGAGGGGATGAGGGGACGGATGCTTTCGGTCACGGCCGCGGATCCACCTCGCTGATCGCAATCACAGAGTATGGAAGGATGTGTAGCTTTGATACACCGTCGCTCAAATCTGGTGCGATGTGCGGGCCACTGCCATCGATGTCCAACATGGATACCGCATGTGTTTCCCGAGGCGGCGTAGCCGTCGTGGTCGCCGACGACGGCATGTCCATCGCCCGATACGAGACTTTCGGAACTGCTGTTCCCGCGGATGGATCTGTCGTCGATCAAGAAGTTGAAAGCGCGGCGGAAGCGGCGTGCGCGGCTCGAGAGGCGATGGAAGAAAACGATCCCGCGTTGGCAATCGGCACTTCGCCGAGGAAAGAAATTCCTCCGCTGACGACATCCTCGGCGTCACCAGCCTCTGCAAAGAAAACGATGCTGACCATGGGACAAGCTTTCCGAGATCGCGCTCGAAACGCATTCGAAAAGCTCGAAAAGCTCGCGACGACGCCACCCAAAGCCGAGGCGGATAGAAAACTCCAAAGACGCAAGTTTACGACGACGGACGTAGCCATGTTGTTCGCCGAAACACGCATCGAAGACCCGCCGGAAACGACGACGGTCGCGTCAAAAGAGAGGCAAGAACTCTTTTCGACGCGATTCCCGACGTCGACGACGAAAGCTGCCGCCGCCGAACCCGTCCGTCACACGGCGTCTGACGTCAAGGCGAAATACGGCAGAGTGTCCGAAGTGAAGTCCCAAATGTCGGAAACCCGCGACATGCTCGTCGAACGAGGCGAACGTTTAGAGCGTCTCTCCGACAAATCCGCCGCGCTCGAGAACGACGCCGCAAACTTCGCTGAGATGTGCAAGCAAATTAGGAAAAAATCTGAATCGAGTTGGTTGTAACAATTGCTAACGCGCGCGCGAAAAAATGTCGCCTCACATCTGGACGCCCTGCTCGCCCGAGTCCGAATGCCACCCCACGGCAACTGGCCCAAGTGGGCAAAGAAACGGCACGCAAAGGATTTTACCGCCCGCGACACCATCCTCGATGAGCTTCGCAAAAAGGAACACCACGGTTCGACGCTCATCAAGCGCGCTCTCAAGAAGGCGAAAACCTTTGACGAAGCAAAGCTTCGCCGTCGCATGCCGAGCGATGAAGACGCCGAGCGATTGAAAACCGCCGTGAACGCGACGAGAGGGTTAAACATAGACGTTCTTGCCAAGCAGTGCGCGCGCGCGTGCGCGGCTCGCGTGGAGGAGTCGTTAAAAGGTGCAGACTTTGTGCCGGTGGCGGCGGCTGAAAAAGCTGAAAAGGACGAAGAGACGCTTCGTGCGTCGCGCTCCGTCGATCTAGGAGATGGATTCGACAGCAGAGACGTCTTGCGAGGGATATGTGATGATGCTTCCGTGGCGACGCCGGCGTCGGCGTCAGCAAAGGAGGTTGTCGGGGAGAATGACTACGTCGCGGCGGCGAGACGGTTGTTGCACTCAAACGCAGTGCGCGCGGAAACGGATGCGTTGAAGGAACGTCTGTTAGCCATCGCCGCGCGGATGAATCGCGCGGTGGAAGGAAAGGTGAAGCGCGAACAGTGGGCGAAAGAAAAAGAGGAGCGCGCGGCAAAGAGAGCGGCTGAAAAGGCGAGAATGGAGGATAGAGCAAAGAGGCGCGCCGCGGGCGAAGAAGTGTCTTCTAGCGAGGAGAGCGAGAGCGAGAGCGATGAGGAGGATGCGTCGGATTCCGACTCTGATTCCGATGGTGATGACGTCGATGAGAGCGGATATCTCAGTCTCAGTGAAGACACCTTGGCGGAGCTTCGCGCCGCAAAGGCGGAGGCGAAGGCTTCGAAGAAGAATAAAAAGTCTAAAAAGTCTCGCGGCGACAGAGCTGCAGATGAAGACGCCGACGATTTGGATTTGGCGCCAAAGAAGAAAAAAGTGAAGAAGCGCATGGGTCAGCGTAAACGACGACAAATCGCGGAAGCGAAATTCGGCTCGAATGCGGCGCATCTCATCGCCGAACGCGAACGAATCATTGCCGAACGAAAAGCCAAAGAGGAAGAGGAGCGCAATATGCATCCTTCCTGGCAAGCAAAAAGAAAGCAGGCGGCACTGATCATCGACAGCAACGCGAAGAAGGGCAAAAAAGTGAAATTCGGTGACGGCGACACCGAAGTTCAGCCTAAGAAGCAGTATCCTCCTTCGTCTGGAAAGGTTCCGAATCGCCCGCCGAAAAAAAGTGACAAGCCGGAGAAGCCGCTTCATCCGTCGTGGCAAGCGAAACTCAAGGCGGACGCTCAAGCCTGGGGCGGTGGCGGCGTGAAACCAGAAGGCAAAAAAGTTGTCTTCGATTAGATCTAAACTCCTACTACTAGCTGTATCAATACACTCTATTCATCTATAGCACATACATTTGCGTTCACAGTCCGACGCCACACGCCGAATCGCCGCGCAAGTGTCTAAAAAGCGCGCTACGACTGGCAAAAGATGCACCACAATCTGCACACGCGAGCCGCGTTGCCGCTTCGCGCTCATTCCTCTGTATGTTTTCCTTCTCGAACGTTTGCTTTGGCATGGCGGACGTGCAATGTCGACACGACACCTCTACGTCTGCGCCTCCCACCTTGTCGCGCTGCCACTCGAATTTGCGCAGTGTTTGTTTCGAAAACTCGCTCTCCTTGAGCGATTGATTGCAAGTCACACACTGAACGTACCCAATTCGCTCGCTCAGAAACTCGCACGTAAACTTGACGCACGTCATCGACGCGCATTGAACTAGCTCCTCTTCGTCGACAATTCGGTAAACGAGTGAACTCAACCCATCCTGGCGCCACATCTTTTTATTTCGAGCGAGGAGCTTCGTCTTCTCCTTCATCTTGATTCGCGCATCATGCGTGTCGAGCTGTTCTAGCTTGGCTTCGATCGTCTCGACTCCAACCTCGAGATCGTCAAAGGCGACGTCCTCGACTCGTTCAACGTCCACACCTGCTCTCGCGCACCGCTCATACGCCGCGTTATCTTCGCCACCCCAGCCCCAAAATCCGTTCGGGTAACCGTTTGTGCCTCGATAAGAGCCCCCGAAATAAATTGTCACCCCACCAAAGCATCCGTCAAAGCTGTACCGACAACCGCTCGCCTGGAGCACGCGCACTTTTTGCTCAGAGCAACTGGTGTCACCCGTCAGCGAGTAAGCCGCTCGCGCCGATGCCTGCGGCGCCATGTCGCAATCGTGACAGACGAAAGGAACGACTTCACCATCGACGTTGAATCGATCTCGCGCGATGGAATAGGCGCAATTCAGCGCCTGTCCGCGGTTAAACCGCGAGCCATCGTTCGACTGTTCGGCGACAATCACGAGCACTTTTTGACCAACAGTGTCGTCGTGGAAGACGCGCTCTCGGAATCGCTCGAGCAAGGCGTCGAGCTGGGCGCGGCGAAATTTCGTTGCGTCTTCGCGGAAAGGGACGCCGATGACGAGGTCGTAGTTTGCGGGTGACATCACGCGGTGGCGAGGCGGCGAGTGAGGAAAAGAATGTTCGCTATGTTTTATCATTGGAAGCGCGGTGCAAAAATCTATTTGAGCTCCTTCGCTTCGAACTCTTTGTAAGCCATTTTGACGATGTCAAACACCTTGTCGGCGATGTACCTTTGGGACATGCTTCCGCCCGCTTGAGACACCTTGTCCGGATGAATGATCACGAGCGCGCGGTGGTAACTCTTCTTCACGCCAGTCGGTTGCATGAGCGAAGCCATGTCTGGATTCTTGTAACGGTGACCCTCCCAAAGGACGTCTCCGAGGTTGGCGAGCATAGTGCGAATATTGTTTTGATTCTTCTTTTGCCAGGCGTCAATGTCTGCTCCTATGAGGTCTTTGAGCATTTGTCTCTCCGCCTGCTCTGCTCGAGCGGCGTTTTCTCTCGCACGCTTCTCGGCTAGCGCCGCTTCTATACGCTGACGATTGCGTTCATGACGCGCCTTCCGTAGCGCGGCTCGCTCTGGAGGTTCGTTAGGATCAATCTCCTCGTCATCTTCGGGCGTGTACACGAAAGAAGACGTCTTTGATTTGCTCGGCGTCGCGCTCGTCTCCATCGAGCCAAAGAGTTCGTCGACGACGCCCCCCGTCGGAACCGCAGCCTGCACATTCTCACTCGAAACGGTAAACATCGCCTCAATGGGATCAATGGACGAAGCCGTCGTGCTCGACGGTTTTGCCGGGGTCTTCGACGCGCCGGCGCTGAAAAAGTCATCCAAATCGTCCACCGAATTCGACGTCGATGGTTGTGGACGCGCCGGTGCCTCCTTTGGCTTGCACTCCACCTTGACGCTCGGCGGCTTTGGCGCCTCTTGGCTCTTGGCCGAGTCCACGCTCGTGGTGGATCTAAATCGAGCCAATCCGACGGGCGCTTCGGGAGACGACGTCAATTCATCCAACAAATCGCTCGCATTTGTCAGACTCGCCGAACGCGAGTGAGACGACGATGAAACCACCTTTCCTCCATCGGGCGCGCTCGAACGTTTAGGCGAAGACGCGATATTCACCCCTCCGAGAATCTCATCCAGCCCGTCTATCAGCCCGTCCCCGTCGGTGTCGTGTGCCATCAACGACGCTCCCCTCTCCATCCCGGGCGACTGCGGCCTCGAAGCGCCAAACTCGCTCGCGCTCCGTGACATAGGACTCAGCAAATCAAAGAGATCCGAGCCCCCGCTCGCCCCTCGCGCGTGTTCACCAGACCCCGTCGTTTTGTCACCGGTCGCACCACCTCGCGCCCCCGCGGTGAAGAGGTCATCCAAATCAGACCCCGACGTAGCCTTTGGCACGGCGGTTTCCCGTCTCGGCGCTCGGCTCGCGTTCCCGCTACGTCCCGCCGTCGCCCCGCCCGTACCCGACGCGAACGCATCCAAATCCCCAAACACATCATCCGTCACCTTTGTACCACCACCCACACGCTCCCGGTCCTTTACCGACGTAACCTTTGTCGTCGTTCTCGCGTCTTTAAAGAAGGCTTCCAGATCATCCTCCTGAATCGATGAAGACGTCGACGACGGTCCCCCGTACGGTGTCGTCGTCGACGGGTTCGCCGTAAACTCAGAACTCGTCGTCGTCGTGCGCGCGCTATCGTCCCTCCCACCGCGCAATCCGTGACTCTTCGTCGTTCCACGCGCGGTTGCGGTCGTCGAAGAGGGTGAGCTTCGCATGGCGCTCGACGTCTTTGCTCTCTGCACATCCATAAAGTTGACGCTTCCAGACATCAAGTCATCGAGGTAGGATTTAGTTTTACCGACACCACCGCCGCCGCTCGGTGGTGGTGACGGTGCCATCGCGCGCGCGCGTGCGTGCGTGCGTGCGGGCGTCGAGGTGTGACGAATGGAATGGAATGTAGTTGATTTTTCATTTCAACTCGTCTTGACTTCACGACGCCGACGACTGCGTTTTTGAAAAGCGCCGCGAGTTGAGTCGCGTCGCCGTCGTCGCGAGTCATGACGACGACGTCCTGGTTCGATGGACTCGGGGATAAGCTTCGGGAAACGGCGAGCGCGGTCGGGGACCGGCTCGATAGGATGGATGACGAGTTGGATCGATTCGCACGTCGAGCATTGGGTGACGACGACGAAGAACAGAACGACGACGAACAGAACGCGAACGAGGGAAACGATCGAGGCGGAGCGAGCGAGTTCATCGGATCGGTGGATGACGGCGCCGCCGCCACAGACGCGTACGATGACGACGAACGCCGAAGAGAGGATACTTCGGCGGCGCGCGAGTTTACCGCGGACGAAGTGGACGCGTTGAGACAAGCGTTATCCATCGCGAAAGAGGAACTCGCGGCGCGAGATGCGAGGCTTAAAGACGCAGAGGAAGATTCACGCAAGTTGAGAGAGGCGGCGATGCGGGCGGCGAAGGAGTTGGCGGCGCAGAGAAGGAAAGAAAAGGCGGCGCGCGAGGATGATGGAGCAGAGGCCGCCGACGCCGCCGCTCGCGACGACGCCTCGGAGATTCGTGCGCGATTGGAGGAGGTTGAGGCGGAGCGCGCGCGCGTGGAGATGGAAATGCGCGCGGCGCTGGAGGAATCGCAGTCGGAATTGGCGCGGATGCGCGAAGAACGCGCTGGGATTGACGCGGCGGAGACGGAGGCGCGTGCCGAGCTCGAACGCGTCGGGAAAGAGGCGGTAAAGGAAGCGGAGAGTTTGCGCGCCGAGATTGAGAAGCTGCGGGAGAGAGAGCGTCAGACGGCGAACGCGCAAAGTGGCAGTGGTGGCGGCGGCGGTCGCGGGAAGAAGGGTAAAAAAGGTGGACGAGGCGGTGGAGCTTTGCAGAGCGACGAAGCGAGCCGATTGGACGCGTTGACCAAGGATTTGGAAGACGCGAAAAAGGAGAGCGACAAATGGCGTAAATCGTCGGAAGATGCGCAAGCAAAGCTCGAAAAGGCGACGAAAGACCACGCCACGGCGCTCGAGCGCGCTCGCGCCGAGGCAGAAGAAGAGGCGCAGCGATCGAGCGCTACCGATGAGACGGAGCGGATCGCCGTCGCCGACGCGAGAGCGACAGATGCAGAGAAACGTCTGCGCGAGCTCGAAGAACAAGTAGCTTCGAGTTCGTCTTCCAACGAAGAGTTACGTAAAGAACTTGATCAAGTCCGCGCTCGCGCCGACTCTGCAGAGTCTCAGGTGGCTCAACTTCAAGATGAGCTCACGGACGCAGTCGCCGCCAGGGAGGACATGGAGGGTGCGGTTACGCGCGGAGCGGTTAGCGCTGCGAGCGCCAATTCAAAGCTGGCTAAGGCTGAAAAGGCGAAAGCGCAAGCCGAGGCTGAGCTCGCGGAGATTCGTGAGCAGCTCAAGCTCATGGACGCCACGAGTCGTGAGGCGGCAACGTCCATCGCTGCCAGAGAAAAGGCTGAGTTGGCGCAACAAAAGGCTGAGGCGAAGTGCGCGTTGGCGGAGAAGGAGGCTGAAGAGGCTAAATCTCGCGCTGACAAGTTTGAGCGCGAGGGTGAAGAACGCAAGAGACGCTTTTCCCACGTACAGACGCAGTTCCAAGCAACTGAAGCTGGCCTTCGGGAGACTCTGGAGGAGTTTGAGCGAGAACTCAAGACGCTCAGAGGCAACGCGAGCGAGGCGGCAAAGATGAAGGCGGAAGCCATTTCAATCGTGGAAGAGACTCAGGCTGAAGCCGCGGAAACGAAGGCGGCCTTGGACGCGCTCACCGTCAAGGCGGAGAAGCTCGAACGCTTGCTCGAAGCTTCGGAAGCGTCTGCGTTGGAGGCGCGCACGAGACTGGGCGTTCTAGAGGAAATGGAGGCGCTTCGTAAAAACCAGCCAAAACAAGAGCCGGTTACCGAGGCGGTCCAAAAGACGACAATCTCAACGCAGACGGACGCTCTCAGAGAGCCGCAGCCGGTCGTCGTACCGAAGGATGACGAAGCGCTCAAGGAGCGTGTCGTCCGAATCCTAACGAGGCTCGATGTACCCACGCGAGAGGCAGTCGAAACGAGAAAGAGCTCGGACGGCGCCGGTTTCGGCATGCTTATGGGAATGTTCATGGGCGACGATGAAGACTCGGCGGAAGAGTCCTCTGTTCGCGTGAAACCGAACGACGAAGATTTGTCCAGTCTCCTCGACAGACTCGAAAAGTGGGTTAGTGCTTACGACCAGTCGATGACGCGAGCGCCCGTCGACGCGAAGGATGACTCGAAGGATGCGCAGATCGACGCGCTCACAAAGGAACTCGCCGAACTCAAGGCTGACGTCGGCGAACGATCGAGCGCATCCCTAGCAGCCGTGAACCGTCGGGCGCAGGAGGCTGAAACCGCCGCCGCGGAGGCTTTAGCGAAGCTCGCTCCTTTAGAAAAGGCGAACCGAGAGCTTTCGTGGCAAATTTCCATGCTCGCCGAACAAGACGAAAAGAAAATTCGTCCGGTGCTTCCGCAATCTGGTTGGTTCCAGCGCGCCGTCACGGGTTGCACCGCTCCGCGACGTCCCAAATCTGTCTTGCTCAACGCTGAACAACGCTAACATTCTCGACTAGTCGCCATGTAAAACACTCACGCTGGTTTTATCCACTTTTCCTCCTGATACAGTTGCCCATCCCACACTCGCCACTCATTCGCGCGAAATGCGCGTCGTCGCCCCTCGCGCGGACAGGGTGCATCCGTCGCGCACGCCTTTGCGCCGTCCTTCGCGCGCACAACGCGGATTTTCATGTGCGCGCGTCTCCACGACGCGAGAACCAACCTCTGTCGCCTGTGGAGGTCGACACGCCCGCGTTTTGTGCCGCGCCGCGTCGTCCACACCCGAGACGCCTGTGGATCCGCGAACAACGGACGATAACAAAGACGACGATAACGACGCCGCGACGCCGACGCGCACGTTTGAGTGGGATCGTTTCGACGTCTTCGCGTCATACGGCGCGTTTGGCGCGGCGTTGAGCCTGGGGGACTCGGGCTTTTTGCAAAATTTCAAATATGGGTACGTGCCGTACTTTTGCGCGTTGGCGGTGTCGTCCATTTATATTGGTTCGCATCGCGGGCTCACTCGGGAGTTTCGCGAGACGATTTCGTTTGAGAGCTCGTTGGTCGGTCCAGTCGTATTGAGCGGTGCGCTCTTCGCTGCATACGTCGCGCTCGAAGTCTTGCACTTGGATTTGAGCGCCTTTGTGAACGTTTATTTTTTCATCCTCGGGACGATTGCCGTGGCGGGGAACGCCACCGAACCGCTCGGTGCGCTCGGTGATTGGTGGAAGGCGTCTTGTTATAAAGTTAAAGTGCCAGACGGTTGGGCTGTGGATCCGGAAACGCGCGAGGTCGTCGAGGATGCGGAAGTCGACGTCACTCCAGCTCAAATTACCGGGACAATATTCGGCATCGCGTTGGCGTCGGCAGACATGGCTGCGGGGCATCAGAATTTCACGTTGAACAACGCTATAGCGTGCTTCATCGTCACGGATTTCTTATCCGTCATCGGGTTTGGTTCCTTCAAATCTTGCGCTACGTTGCTTTGTGGATTGCTCGCGTACGACGCGTTTTGGGTATTTAAGAGCGAATCCGTAGTGGGGCAAAATGTGATGATGTCTGTGGCGACGAATCAGTCTTTTAACGGGCCGTTTCGATTGCTCTTCCCTCGTTTCGAGGACGTGCTCAACCCGGCGCCCATCGACGCGTTTCCCTTTAGCCTTCTCGGTCTGGGAGACATCGCCGTTCCCGGTCTCTTGTGTGCGTTGATGCTTCGGTACGACGCGTTCCGATCGACAGATTTGCGCGCACGAGCTTCCGCTGCCGCCGGCGCGTTCATGGATATATTTGAAACCGAACGCGCGTTGGTTGAATCCGGCGAGCAGCCGGCGTCGGACGCGGACGACATCGAGAATGATGGATACAAGAGTGGTATCGGGAAAAGAGCCGGCGACGCCGCCGTGCTCGCTTACGACTCTGCGGAGGACATCAGCGAGGACGCCATGTCCATCCCATCGAGCATGAGTGGTCGTGCGTTTTTCAGCTCTTCGCTCTCCGCCTACGTCGCCGGGTTGCTTTTAGCAATCGCCGCCAATCTCGTCACGGGCGAAGGTCAGCCCGCTTTGGTGTATCTGGTCCCCTGCACGCTCGCCTCGGTGATTTATTTATCAACCACTCGCGATGAATTCAGTAGGCTCGCTTCCTTCAAAGATGAGAGCGGCGCGTCTAGCCTGTTGTAACATTATAGCCTAGTTAGCTCGAGCGGTGGTTGTGCGGTTTGATCGTCATTTTCCGAGCGTTTTTTTTAGCGTTACGAGACGGCGTGACCACACACGCGCGCGCGCGAGACGGACGAGATGGCGCCGAAAAAGTCCAAATCCAAGTCGAAAAAGAAGAACAAAGACGAAGACTCGCTCGTGAAAGCGTCGCCCGCGACTGCGGACGGAGCGGGAAAGGATGGAAAGGAAGAGGAGGAGCCCGACATGACGCACGCGTACGCTGAGAATCTTCGAGCAGAGATTTACACGGATGTGAACGCGAATCCCAAGGCGCTCGTGCACACGACCGAGTGGCGCAAAATTATGAATGGTGCGCGCGCTTTTAAATCTTCGTTCTGTGCCGTGGATGCGTTCGCGATCGATGCGTTGTATAGACTGACTAACCTGACTGATTCGACGCGGACGCGTCTCGTCGGACGCGACAGGCGACCCCGTGGAAATTAACCCATCCGTCGGAGCTGGTATGAAAATCATGACCGTGGACGAGTGGATTTCGAGATGGAAGCAGAACGAGAGGTTTCCCGAGTGCCTGTCGTGTGGGTCCATGAACACCAAGGAGCATCACTTTACTCAGACTTGGTGTCGCGGGAAGAAGAAGTTCGAGTCGGAAACAATCTGTTGCGAGTGCCACATGTGGAGCTGGCGTTCGTACGCGGACCCGGACTTCTTAACTCCTGAGGAATATGACAAGCTCAAGTGGGAAAAGCTCGTCGCCGAACACGCGCACCAGTTTGAAGAAACTGCCATTGCGGATCAAGCCGCGCCCGAGGCGGTGCCGGCGTCCGCCTAAAATCAATCGTCTTCGCTACCATGTAAAAACCTTCTCGTTACAAAACAAACAACAATCTCATCAATCAAACTATGCGCACCACGTGCCGCTCACTTTTTCGCGCGAAGCGCGTTGTTCGCCTTCATCCTCGCCAATCTCTCCAATTTTCGATACCTCGCCGCGTCCTCGGCTGAAAACTCGGTTTGCCAGTCCAAACCTTCCTCCTTCAACGCCGCGATCCTCCGCTCGTAACCCCCTAAACTCTCCTTTGGCTCCAACAGCGTGTACAACCAATCCGGATACGCATCATCCGGCCCCAACTCTGGATCCGAACCCGTCTTTAAATAGTTTAACCCCGTCGCGTGCGTCTCGCTCGCTCGTCCTTTCGCCCTCGCGGCGCCGCCTTCGCCGCCCTCTGCGTCCACGACAAAAAAATAAACCCGAAATCGAACCGTCAGTCATCAATCACACACTCACGTCGTCGTGATCACCACCGTCCTTCCGTCCGTCCGTCCGTCCGTCGTCGCGAATCGAACCCGATTCATTAAAAAAAACCATTCACTCGTTACCTTTACCCGCCTTGCCACCTTTCCCCTTGGCGACCGCCGCTTTCGCCTCGCGCGCGACGCTCGTTCCGATCGTCCGCGTCGTCGTCGCGTCGCCCTTCGTCGCGAGCATCGCCCGCGCCATCGCCGAAACCCCTCGCCGCATGATCGCCGAAACCGAAACCGAAATTCCAATCGCGGCGGCGTGTGACGCATCCACCCACGCATTCGTCATCATCGTCATCCTCAGAAGAATGCGCGCGGCCGTTGGAACCGCGAATCACCGACAGGGACCCGCCGTCGCCGACGCCGACCGAGGAAACCACCGTCGCGGCGGCGAAGGGCGCGCGCGGCGTGGGCTCGCCTTGAAGCGCGCGCGAGGACTCGCGCGGGCACCAGGTGCGACGGCGTCAACGGTAGCGATAGCGACGACGAGGAAGATTTCAGACGCGAACCTCTCGGACGGGGAGTCGGCGCCGATGATGCGCGGGAGCGGGATCGGGGCGCGCGCGAGAGGAACGTCGACGGTGACGTACGCGTCGTCGTCGTCGCGAGGGACGGCGATGCGAGCGCTCGGTGGGGATGACGAAGACGCGGACGGATTGGTGTCGAAACCGCTGGACGCGGGCGAGGCGCTGAGACGCGCGTATTTTCCGGTCCTCGTCGCCGCGTTCGGGGCGTTTTCGTTCGGGTATCACTGCGGAGTGGTGAATCCGGCGTTGGAAACGCTGGCGAGGGATATCGGGATCGTTTCGGACGTCGCGGCGAAGGGCGCCGTGGTGAGCTCGATGCTCTTTGGCGCCGCGGCGGGGAGTTTCATCGCCGGTGGATTGGCGGATAAGATTGGGCGCAAGTCATCTCTGTCTGTGGCTGGCGTCGCGCTCGCCATTGGGAGCGTCGCGTGCGCGACGGCGATGGGGTTGAGCTCTATGCTCGCGGGTCGAGCCTTTGCGGGTCTCGGCGTCGGTTTGGTGTCGATTCTCGTTCCCATGTACATCAGCGAACTCGCGCCTCCCGCGCATCGAGGCATCTTGGGAGCCGGCCCGCAGCTCTCCATCGGTCTCGGTATTCTCATTTCCGTTCTTCTCGGGCTCCCGCTGCAGGATCCGCTCGTCGATCCGTCTTGGTGGAGGACGATGTTTTGGATCGCGCTCGCTCCGGCGGCGGCGCTCGCCGTGTTCGCGAAGCGGATTCCGGAGAGCCCGTCGTGGTTGCGATCAAAGGGACGATTCGAGGAGGCTGATGGCATTGAGATCAAACAGTTTGGCGACGTCAACGCGGAAAACCCGGATGGAAACGCGCCGACAAAGGTGGCGACCTGGAGAGAAGTCTTGCAAGCAAAGACGAACCGTCGCGCGTTGCTCACGGGACCCACACTCTTTTTCATTCAACAGTTTGCGGGGATCAACGCCATCATTTACTTCTCAACGAGCATCTTCCAGTCGGCTGGGATCGAATCGGGCGTCCTCGCCTCTGTCGTCGTCTGTATCGTCAACATTCTCGGTAGCGTCATCGCCACCGGATTGCTCGACAAGATGGGTCGAAAACCGCTTTTGTCCTACTCGTTCCTCGGCATGTCGTTCTGCTGCGTGGGCTTGGCGGCCGCTGCCGCGTTCCCCGTCATGGCCATGGCTCCGACGCTTTCTCTCGTCTCTGTCATCGCATACGTGTTCATCTTTGGCATGGGCGCCGGTCCGGTGCCAGGACTCTTGTCTTCCGAGATTTTCGCGCCGGCGGTGCGCTCGCGAGGCATGGCGCTCTGCTTCCTTTCACACTGGTTCTTTAACTTTTGCATCGGTCAAGGATTCTTGCCCGCCGTGGAATTTTACGGCGCAAGCACCGTCTATCTCGCGTTCGGGGCGTTTTCCCTCTTGGGCTACATCTTTACCCAATCCTACATCATCGAGACAAAGGGCAAGAGCCTCGACCAAATCAGCGCGGAACTCAGCGGTAAGTAATCGTTGAATTTCATTTGTAATTCGCACTTGCACTACGTTTGCAAACACAACGACGAAACATTCTTTTACTAATACTTACAATTGTCCATCTAAGCGCCGCGAGCGGGCTGAAACATGCCGTGCAAGCCGTGCGGGATTCTATTCTGGAGCGGAAACTGCGCGACGGGTCCCGCCGACAAGTTGGCGCAATCGAGGACGACGAGTCTCGACACACCAGATTCGTTCTCAACAGAGTGGTCCGCAATCAGTCCCAGTAGCCATGCGTCGTCTTCGTTGACGCCGTTCTTCTTCGGCACGATGACTGGCTCTTCACAAAACGAACGATTGGACGCGTACCACTTTTGCAATTCTCCAGTCTTCAAATCGATTCGCACGTATCCAAGAGGAGGACCACTCACTCGCATCTCATTGCTTAAAGATGCGTAGACGTATCTGCACTCGCGTTTTCCCTCGTAAAGCGGAGAAACGTGCGGATGGTCGATGCACAAGTCTTCGCATCCTGGAGCAGGTTGGCGCTTCACCTCTCCAGTTGTCGCGTTGATTTCGTACATCCAGAGCAGCGTGCGCGGAATGTTGTTGAAATCTGGAGTGAGCTTCGTCGGCACTTCGAATGGCCAAGGATCGCTCGAGCCCCATTCCCCGAGGAAAACGCCAGGTGAAAGTTTATCCCATCCGGCTGTGTACGCGGTGACCCATTCATCCTCGTCTTCGTTCTCTTCGCCTCGACACAAAGCTCTGCCGTCGTGAGCAAACGCAACGTGAATTTCAAACGACTCCTTCGGACCGGTAGCAACCACAGGGGATGGCGCCGTCGACGTCGAACTCAGCGCGGTGGATCTCGGGATCAAATGCACGAGCAACGGTTCCTCTGGTTGCGAAATGAGGCATTCGCCCGCACCTTTCACCCCGGCGAGGAACGGCAACGGATCGATACCAAGCCTGTTTTGAATCATCACGTACCACTTAGCCGTCACGCCAAAATCGTGCGGCGCCGCTTCGCATCCTTCCATGACGTAATCGCGACGTCCGCGCTCGTTCCAATCTTTATCCCACTCCCACAGCGAAATCTCGACAGCCTTTTGCGTCACGCGCGATCGCCATCCCCATCCGCACAGAAACCCGGTGTTCGGATCGATGTGAGGATGAGCCGTGAACGCCCGGCCGCCAAGACCAGACGAGCGCTCAATAATCGATCCTATGGGCTCTGGAAGCCCGAGCGTAAAGTACTCTCCGGGCTCCAAACGTCCTTCTAAACTGTCCACGCCCGAGCTCTTGAGCGTTTCGCCATCGAGCGAGATGGGCTGTCCCGCCTCGTAGAGCGCCAGCACTCGCCCACCCCACGAGATAATGTTCGTGTTGGCGAGATTTTTCGTGTGCAAATCAAACCAATTCGCGGGAACGCCGCCGTCTCTCATCGTGCCGAAAGTCCCTCGGTACAACACGCTGTCGCTCGCCTCTTCCTTACGAAACTCTTCGGTTCGCACAAACTGCGAAGTGAACCGCATCGATTTCCCGCTCTCATCGAACGCGAACCGAAGTGCGAGCCCATCACCATCGAGCATATGCGCGTAATCCTTCCCACCGCGCTTGAATAATCCCGGACCAATGCGATAGAGCGTCCCGCCTCTCAACTCTTCTGGCGCTGAACCGCTCTCTGCCGACGCCTCGCACGCGTAATCGTGCTCGCCGTCCGCCGTCACGTACGCGTGCGCCCAATCCGCGTGAGAGTAAACGCAATATCCGTGCGTGTTCGGGTTCGCGAGCAACTCAGCACCGGCTCTTGGGTCGATGGCGCCGCGTTTCACGCCCCAACCGAGCGTGTTTGGCGCGTACTCGAACGCCTTATCCGTCGATCCCGACGTCGACGCGGCACGGCATCGCGCGCGACGTCGCGCGTGCGTCATCTCGGAGCATTTTACGTCGTGCGTGACGCTCGCGCGCGGCGTCGTCGTCGCAGACATCCTTCCACGCGTCGCCAGCCAGAGTGTGACGTCAGCTCGCACTCTTGTGCACTTTTTGAGATGCGCAAACTTCAATCAGCGACGCGCGCGTCGTTCGGTGAATCTGCGACAGACATGGCGAACGATGCGCTGTGCAAGGCGAAGAAACGGTATCGGACGCTCACGTCCGGGACTAAGGCTCCGAAAGCCGGCGATGAATCCTCGGCCAAGGCGCCGGTCATCTACTGGATGAGTCGAGACCAACGCGTGCGGGATAACTGGGCCTTGCTGCGCGCGATCGATATCGCGCGCGCCAACGATGCGCCGGTGGTGATTGCGTTCAATCTGCTCACAAAGTACCTCGGCGCAGGGGCTAGACAGTTCGGGTTCATGCTCAGAGGTCTTCGCGAGCTCGAGGGCGAGGCAAAGTCGCGCGGTTTGCACTTTACGATGACGTTCGGCGATGATCCAGCGGTGGCGATCGATCAGCTGGCGGAGAAGATTGGAGCCAAGGCAATCGTGTGCGACTTTTCGCCGCTTCGCGATGGATTAGCTTGGCGAAAGTCGCTTGCGAGCAGGTGCGAGTCTCGCGGCGTGCACGTGGAGGAGTGCGACGCGCACAACGTGGTGCCGTGCTGGGAAGCGAGCGACAAGCTCGAGGTTGGCGCGAGAACGCTGCGCGGGCGCCTGGCTAAAAGGTACCACGAGTTTTTACACGAGTTTCCAGAGATCCCTGATGGACTGGCGGCTTACGAGGGGCCGAAGCTCGACGATATTGAATGGGATAAAATCATCGCCGAGGCGCTCGAGCGCGGCCAAGCGGTGCCAGAGGTGACTTGGGCCATTCCGGGCGAGACGGCTGCCGCCGCCATCCTGGACGACTTTGTGAACGTGCGCATGCGACTTTACGAATCGAGAAACGATCCGGTGAAGCCGCAAGCGTTGAGCGGTTTGTCTCCGTGGTTGCACTTTGGCCAAATTTCTGGCCAACGCTGCGCCTTGGACGCCAAAAAGGCGTGCGGCAAGGCGTCCCCGAAAGCGTACGAGTCCTTTTTCGAAGAGCTCGTCGTTCGCCGCGAGCTTTCGGATAACTTTTGCTACTACAGCCCAAAGTACGATTCCATCGAAGGGCAAAAGTACGATTGGGCCAAGGATACTCTGCGCATTCACGCGGGCGACAAGCGCCCGTACGTGTACACACTCGAGGAATTCGAGCGCGCCAAGACGCACGATGATTTGTGGAACGCGGCGCAGCGCGAACTTCGATACGGTGGTAAGATGCACGGTTTTTTGCGCATGTACTGGGCGAAGAAGATCCTCGAGTGGACGGCGTCTCCGGAACAAGCGCTCGAGTTTGCCATTTTCCTCAACGACAAGTACTCTCTCGACGGCCGAGATCCGAGTGGTTACGTCGGTTGCATGTGGTCGATCGTCGGCGTGCACGACCAAGGGTGGAAAGAGCGCGATGTTTTCGGTAAGATTCGTTACATGGCGTACGACGGCTGCGCGAAGAAGTTTAGAATTCCAGATTACATAGCTCGCGTCAACGCGCTCGTCAAGGCGGCGAAATCCGATTTCAAGTCGGGTGAAAAGTCGTCCGCAGCCAACCCGGGGTTGTTTAAGATCAACGTAGGATCGAAGCGCAAAGCGGGAGAAGCTTAGGCACCAGCGATGAGCGAGCTCTACACATAGTACATTACAATGAATAACGACGACGTCTTTCGTCACTTGACGCATTCCTTCTTCACACGATATCTGTGGTGACAAACGTATTCCAAAACCATCTCGTCACTGCGTGAGACATCAAGCCGAGCGGACCGAACATGCAACACAACACCAATGAGTGACGCACCGGTATTCTCGCCACCAAATCCCCCACGCTCGCGCTCCATCGCGCGCTATCCATGTACACGAAACGCGCGACAAACAAATCCAACGCGAGCAAATGCACCCACGCGCTCGACGCCGTCTCCGCCGTCGCTAAAAACCCCGAGAGCAAGCTCACCGATTTATTCAACATCCCTTCACCCGGGTTCATAATCACCCGTCGCACCGCTTCGAAGACATCCGTCGACGTGAAGGACGCGTACGCCGCCGCCAGATAACACGCGCCGAGCAACCAAAACGTGCTCTTGCTCGACACCAGCTTGAACACCTTTTCCGAGCGTGGAAACGCAATCATCGCCGCGTACAGCGGCATCACGCTCGTCGTCGCGATGGTAAACGCCGCTTCCGGTATCACCGCCACCGCATTCACCGCCACGACGCCTCTCTGTCTCTGTCGTCGTGCTTCCCGAGGCGTTCGTTGCGTCGTAATCATCATCATCTTCTTCTTCTTTTCGACACCGTCCACGCGTCGTCCACCGAACGTCGCCGCCGTCGCGACCGATCGCGAGCGTCCGATGCATCGTCCATCACCACCGCGCGTCGTCGTCGTCTTCAAAAACGACGGCGTCAGCGGTGACGCGCGCCCCATTTTCTTCGTTATCCAACAGCGCGCGCCATTGAGTGAAGCGTCGAAATCCGAACCGATGTCGATGTCGACGCCCTCCGAGTGGGCGCCGGCGCCGGCGCCGTCGCTCGCGGACGCATCCCGGTCGTCGTCGACGTCGGTGTTCGTCGACGTCGACCAGCGATCGGTGACACCGGTGGATAAACGCGCGAGCGCGAGCGAGGAGGCGAAGGCGCTGTTCGACACCGCGTTGAGTCAGCGGCAGAGCGCCGACGCGCCGCCGACGCGCGTCGTGACGTGCGCGGCGCCGCTGGACGCATTCATCGTCCGCGGGTGCGTCGGAGACGACGAGTGCGAGGCGTTGATGCGGGCGGCGGAGCGAGCGGGGTATAGTTTTTGGAGCGCAGAGGAGGAGGCGCGGCGAGCGACGGCTGGAACGTCCGAGTCGACCGACGCCGCGAACGATTATGATCGACGCGGATCGGATTTTAGAAACGCAGACACGGTCGAAGTACACTCGACGACGATTGCAGATGAACTGTGGAGACGATTGCGAGCGCACGTGGAGGAGGAGGTGATCGTGGATGCGTCGCATCCGCTCGCCGAGCCGGGAACGGAGGGCAAATGGGTTGCGTGCGGCGTGAACGATCATCTATTGTTCAATCGATACGACGCCTCGGGGCACTTTTCCCCGCACACGGACGGGGCGACGATTCGTGATTTCAACTGTCGATCGTTGTACAGCGTGCTCGTTTATCTGAACGATTGCGAACGGGGAGGTGAGACGTCTCTGTTCGTTCCGCCGTCCGACGCGGCGCCAAACAAATTCATCCTCGACGATCTCAACCGTTACCGCTGGCCCAAGGAGTGGATCGTCGACGCCGCTCCAGTTGAGCGAGGCTCCGTTCTCGTTTTCCGTCAGGACATCCCTCACGAGGGCGCTCCCGTCGGTGAGGGTCATCTCAAGCGCATCATTCGCACCGACGTAATGTATCGACGCGAGCCGCCCCTCTTCGACGACGCCGTAGGTCTCGAGGCGTATCGTTTACACCAGGACGCCATGCGCGCCGAAGCTTCTGGTGACGCCATGTCCGCCATGCGTCTTTTTCGTCACTGTCGTCGCCTCTGTCCAGACTACGCCAATCTCGTCGGCATTCATTAATATTGTATCATTTTCGACGCGACGCGCGTCTGTTGTAAAAAGGTTTGTTCAAAAAGTCATCATCTTGTCTTTCCCACACATGTCAACACGCGAGTCGGAAGACACGAGCGCAGTCGATCGTTCGAGCGATCGAGAGAGCGAGCGAGCGAGACACACACGCGTGATATATATATAGCTAGATAGACGCATCGTCGTGCGAACGAGTGAACGAGTTCGCGATGTTTCTTAAAGCGATTCGGCGGTCGCGACTTGACCTTCTCACGCTCGGTGGACACGACGGATCGAAGGAAGACGCCAAGTGCCACGCACACGAAGAACGCGCACACGTTGGTGCGCATAAGCGCACGTGTTCGCAAGTGCATTCGTACAAGTATACGTCGCCGACGCCGTCGTTGTTTGAAAAGATTTTCCTGGAAAAGTGGTGGACGTACGTCGTGGAACGTTGGTGTCCGATGTGGATCGCGCCGAACGCGCTCACCTTTGGTGGGTTGATGTTGGTTTTGATTGCTTACGTCATGATTTGGGGGTTCTCTCCGGGTCTGGCGTACGAAGCGCCAGCTTGGGTGTACGTGACGTGCGCGGCGTTGATGTTTGCGTATCAGACGGCGGATGGCATCGATGGGAAACAGGCGAGAAGGACAAAGAGCGGGTCGCCGTTGGGTGAGGTTGTCGATCACGGATGCGACGCGGTATGCACGTGCGTGTACGGCGTGATGTTTGTCGACATGCTCGGTTTTGGATTCGCGAATCCGATGACGAGGTTGATGTCCGTCGTGACGATGACTTCGGGTAGGATTTTCTTTGTCGTGGACACGGTTTCGAGCACGTACACGGGTCGGCTTCCAGTCAACTCGCTCTTCGACGTGCAAGAGATGCAAATTTGTCTGCAACTACTGATAATCACCCTGGCTTTCACGGGCGTGGACGCTCTGAATGCCGTCACGATGACGCTTCCAGTGTTGGGCGAGAGAGGCGCGATGTCGCTCGCTGTCGGCTTTGGCGCCCTCTTTGGCGCGCTCTCGCGAGGGATGACCTTTTACAAAACCATCATGGATCCCAAGCAAGCCTCCGATCACTGGCCTGAGCACAGAAACCCGATTTTCATCGCCGTGCTTTGCATCGCAAACGAAATCTTCCACGGCGTTTGCCTCTATTTCGCTCCGAATCTTGCGCTTGCGCACGCCACGAGCGTGTTGCTCTTCGCCGAAGCCGAGACGAGCGTTATGCGTCTTCGCGTCTCTGATCCGGATTTCCCGCTCTTCAACTGGTTGAGCGCATTGATCATGATTCTCACCACGCTCATTCCCACCGGTCACGCCTTTTTGAGCGGTACCCTTCTCGGCGCGGCGCTCTTCATGTTGCTTCATCGCGCCACGACGTTGTGCGCTCAAATCACTGGATGTCTCGGCATGCATTCCAATATTTTCATTCTCAAGAAAGATTAGCAGTTGTCAATTTAATATTAACCCCCTCCTAGTGCTCACTAATTCGTCTACGGTACTTCTGCTAAGTCGCTACTGCTCGTCTGTCACCTTCTGGAGAAGACTGCAAAGGTTTCGATGTGATTTGTCGCCGGAAAGAACACAAAAGATTCGTGATGCGCGAGACGCCACTTTTTGGAATCCATGAGCTCATCCGCGTCCCTCATGAATGAATTTAAATCGCAAGAAACGTAAATGAGCGTTTGTAAATCATCACTCAAACTATCGCTCGTGAGAAGGGCGCGAAGTTTCGCATCCAATCCTTTCCGCGGCGGGTCGACGACTAAGACGTCGCAATCCGTCGTGGATTCCTCAGCCACGCGCTCCGCCTTGGCCACGCGTAGGCTCACTTTCGCCCGCATTTCCTCAGGAAGTTCATCGCGCGTACGCTCCCACGCTTCGGCGACGGCGGACGAGGATTCGACGAAACGCACGCTGCGCACGTCCAGGTTTTCGTTCGTCACCAAACTGTATCCGATCGAGCCGACGCCGGCGAACATTTCGACCACGCGCGAACCCTTCGGCACGTGCGACGGTAAGCGCTTCAAAAGTTCCCCGTAGGCCTCAGTGTTCGCCTGCATGAAGGAGCCCGGGAGGTAATATACCCTCTGCTCGTTTTGGGGAGTCTCGAGAAACGTCATGCGTTCGCCGAGGACATGTGTCCATCCCACCGGATCAAAAATGGAATTCGTCTTGGCGTTTTGCAAATTGACCCACATCCCGCGAATCCTACCGTGGCTCCTCGACGCAATCTCCTCGCACACCGCGCGCATTCGATCCGTTAACCCGTTCGCCACCGGTGCGTTCCACACCAATGCGACGCACGTAGATGCGTCGACATCCGTCGAGACGTTCCAAGCCCCACGCGTCTCGCTATACGCTACAATTTGGACGTATCGCAACTCCCCGCTTCCATCCCCTTCGTCGTACGGCTCCACGCCAACATCCACGCACACGTCCCGAACAATCCTTGCCGCATCATTTATAGCTGGGTGCGACACCGCGCACGTCTCTATCGGTTCCAACTCGTGCGTTCCGCGACGAAACAATCCCAACGCCAACGCAGCCGTCGGCGACGTTCTCACCGCCAACTTTGCCTTGCACCGCCACCCCGTCGACGCCCCTCTAAACGTCGTGTGCGTCGTCCCGCACGTCCTCGACGTCGACGGCACGTTCGCAAAGTACTCGACCGCCCGTTCGAGCACCTCTGGCGTCGTCGGATCGGTCACGTTCGCGCACCCAGCGCAGGCTGGAAAGTGTCCACACTCGAACGACCCACCTTCCGCGCGGACGACCCGGACACCGCGACGAGACGACCCGCGAGCGACGCGTCTTTCGCGTCGCACCCGTCGTCGGAGCGCCCTCTCATCGGGACGTCGTTCGACGGTGCCGCACCGAAGAAGCGTCGACATGCCGCACTTCACTTCGTGACGCCTCGCAATGCCGACAACGCTCTCGGCATCCACGCGCGTCGTCGTCGTCGACGCATCCGCGACCCGATGCGCGCGCGTCACGCGCGCGTCGGCGTCGGCGTGTCCGGCGTCATCGTCCGTCTCGACGTCGCGCGCGATTCGTCGACGCGCCGCCTCCACGACGACGCCGACGAACCGAACGCGACACCGACGACACCTTCACAGAGCGTTGAGCTCGGACGACCTCGTCGTCGTCACCGGCGCCATGGAACGCCTCGCGCAGTCCTCGGCGACGCTGTTGCGCGAAAACGATAAGTCCATCGACGCCCGCGTGGCGTGCGCGATGCCGGCGGAAGCGTTTGAAGGGGTGAAGAACCCGCGAGACGTGCGCGCGAAGGAGTTGGTGTATCCGCACGCGGATAAGCTCGCAATGTTGAAGGACGCCGGGGCGGCGACGGTGTCGACGCGAGACGACGACGCGATGCGCGCGTTGCTCGCAGAGACGACGTGCGTGGTGTTCGCCGAAGAGACGCCGAAAAAATTGAGAGAAAGCGTGGAGAGGGTGATGCGAGCGGTGGACGCGGGCGAGTGTAAAAAATTGAGACGGGTGGTTGTGTTGAGCCGAGTGGGCGTCGAACGAAGAGACGTGGATCCGTGGAAGTACATGAATCGCAAGACGCTCCGCGGCGGGGCGCCGTTGGATGACGCGTGGGAAGTGGAGGAGATGATTCGGGCGAGAGCAGCGAAGGAGGTGAAGCCCGGGGGTGTCGCGGATGGATGGACGTACACGGTGGTGCGAACGGGTGAGTTGCGAGGCAACGGACCGACGAATGTCGTATACGGAGACTACGCGCTCACGCTCGTCGATAACGCCTTTGACGTTCGCATGCAAGACATTGATGTCGCCAGAGGTGATACAATGGGGAACGATTACACCAAGAGACTCAGCGCCGCCGCTTTCGCCAATCGCATGCTCACCACGTCGAGATACGACGTCCTCAACGCCGAATTTAGCGTCGTTTCGGTGGGTCCGGTGCCTCGCGAGCGCAGAAAAGGCTACGATGTCGCCAAGGGGAAGAGTCCACCGCCCGTATCCGATCGCGAAATTGACGAAGAGCTCGCACCGAACGACGGCGACGTTGAATCCGCGCCGGATGCCGTGCCTCAACCGGTCTAATCTCGCTCTCGCTTTCGCTTCACGCGCGGTTGTTCTCCGCGTCGGTTCGATCCATCCATCGATTGTTCGATCTTCACACTGTTAGATGCCTAATTTTATAAACACCGTATGAATAATGATGTGCATCCCATGGGTTCATTTTCCTCCTTGTGTCGGAAACGCATCGCACCGTCGAGGTTGTCTGAGTGAGTCAGTCGGTTCGCGTCCGAGTGAGTCAGCCACCCAACAATCCACCAAAATTCTGCATTGACGTCACACCGCCCCGGTGCACGCGCGCGCGGGGGACGGGAACGCACACCGGGGACGCGACAGAGAGGGACGAACCGTCATGATTGGGTTACACACCGTCCTCGCCCCGATCCTCGCGCGTTTGTTGCGACGATACGTCTCGAGTGGATTGGACGCGTCCAACGTGCGGGTGCGTTCGTTGTTCTTTTCGCGACGGCTGACGCTGGGTAAACTCACGTTTCGCGGTAAAGTCATCGCGGAGGAGCTACGATTACCGTTTGAGATTGATGCTCTCGAGGTGGATGGAGTGGAGGTGGCGCACGCGCCGAGCGTGGGGTCGTTGTTTCGGTCGACGGTCGTTGGCGGCGGCCAGAAGGAATCCGCGCGTTGCGCATTGGGAAAAGTTACGATACGCGCGTCGGGGATGACGGATGAGGACGCAGCGAGGCGTGGGGTGGATGTGGAGGAGTTACGTAGGTTACGGGACGCGAGGGAACGGGCGGTGGAGGTGATGGTGGACGTGATGAGGGAGCGGGCGGAAGGCGAATTGGCCAACAACGCGTCGGCTTCGTCATGGAAAGAAGCCATTCTTGGGGCGATTCTGGAGCGGTTACGATTGGATATCGGACGCGTGGAGGTTTCGTACGAGTACGGGGTGACGATGATCGAGGGTGGTGGTGGTGACGGTGCTGTGGCGGTGGCGGTGCGCGCATCGATGGATGGAATCAGAGTGACTACGGCGAGCGAGTCGACGGAGGAGGACGTCGCAGAGAATGTTACGGAGGACATAGCGCGAGAGACAATCTCACCGTCACCGTCGACGTCGAGTTTGAGCGAAGATGACGTAGGGTCGGGGATGACGCCGCGAAAACGCGCGCGACTCGCGGCAGAAGAGGACGATTTGTCGTTTAGTGGAGACACGAAGAAGCGCGTGGAAATCATCGGCTTGGCGTTGAGCGTGAACGATGGTTCGCTACCGGAGGCGCACGTCTTGGGACCGTACGGACGTTTGCGAATCGATGTTCGATTGCGACGGCGCGCTCGCGCGACGCGGCGATCGCATCCAGACGTAAGCGCGTACACGATGCAGGTGGACGTCGTAGACGACGTGGGCGTCAAGCTGTGTGCGTCTCAACTGTCAATGCTGAGCCGAGTGGTCGATGACCTAGTAATGTGGAGCAAGCGGCTCGAACACGGCGAGAGAAGACCGACGACGAATGCTCAACCGATTGATTGGTGGCGATACGCCGTTAGAGCGTGCGCACCGAGAGGAGAGAGACACCGTCAGCGTACGCTGAAGAATCTTCGTCACCAACGCGCCATGGTGGAGTCGTATGTCGATGTCCTCGTCGAGCGCGTGCGAGGTGGCGTCGCTCGGATGCCTAGCCACCTGTCAGATTTCGAAAGTAGACTCTCGGATGATGATGTGAGCGTGCTCAACGCGATCGCGAGGAGTAGAGTCGAGAGAGAGAGAGAGGAAGAAGGTGAATTGGATGGAATGTTCCCAGAATACCGAGCGTCGTACACGGCGTCTGAATTGTTTGATGACGGCACACAGACGAAAGGGTTCGCTGAACCTCGCCCGGTGCAGACGTTGAAGCGCAGAAACACTGGTAGTGTGTTTACGAAGAGCTCTAGTTACATATCGCGAGCGTACAAATACGTGATGAGACCAAAGGAAAAAGTCGCAAAGATTGAGAGCGCTGCAGACGTCAGCCGTGGTGCCACTCTATCGTTGGCAATCCCTGCGATTGACTTGCAGCTGCGAGACAGGCACGAGAATAAGCTCAAAATTCGCGTATGCGATATCATAGCTTCGCAAGGCTTGCTCCACAGCGACGATCATGGCGTGTTGAGCGATGCGGTTGTCACTGTTGGCAGCGTCTTCGCTTGGGACTTTACCAGTGGCGACGCGCAGGAGGCGGTGCGTTACAATTGGGAGAACGACGAACCATTCGTGACGGCGAAGATCAACCCGAGTTATTGTCACGTCTTGAACGTCCAGACATTTTCGCACATTAAGATTAGCCCGATGCATTTGTCGATGAGAGCATCCTCGGCGCAGTTGCTGGTGAGTTTTGCAAACGCGAGTCAAACTCCATTCATCACCGCCTTATCCAACGCTGCGACCGCTCTCAACACAAGCTCGCCTCAATGTAGACTCAAAGTCATCAGTCAGCTTGGGGAGAGCGTGAGCGCTGCACCGATGGTCTTGGAGGCGTCGTCAATCAGAGTGAATTTCTCAGACGAGAAGGGTGCTCTGTTGCTCGTCGCGGGTTGCGAAAAGTTTGTAATGTGCGTCGAGAATGGCGCGCGGACTCGCACTTTGGATGTCACACAGCTGATAAACGATGCGACGACAGAAATGGAACACGCCTACACCTTAGATGACGCATGGCGAGCGTTGGAGAAGCTCACAAAGTCTGCTCTTCTGTGTCGTACTTTTGTGAGCGTCGACGGAGCATGGATGTGTGCGCCCGGGAGCGCGTCGCCAATATTTTCGGGTGCCAAACTCACGGTGACCAACGAACTCAAAAGATTCGATTCGGATTTGACAATCGTTAATCTCAATCCGTTATCGATCAACATTAGTTATCAGTGTTTGGCAGCGCTCAACGCTATGCAGTCTCGTTTTCAATGCGTCATACAAGAGGCTGCGGCGGGCGCGTCGACGCCATCGGCGGTTGAATCTGGCATTCGGTTTGGAGCTGACTTGGTGGAGCTTGTCGTCCAGGCTGACGCAAGTCGACTGCAATACAAGGTTAGTGGAATCGACGTGGCTATGAAAGGTTCGTCCAGCGCGTGGAAACTCAAGTCAACCATCGACACCATCAGCGGTACCCACAGTGATTCGCAACACGGCGACGTGAACGTTTTAGAATGCTCTCATGGTGTACCGTTTTTGAAGACGCACGTGTGCTCTCGGATCGCTGGTACGGTGAAAATGAGTGCGGTGAATGCTCGAGTGACCAAGCAGATGATTAAAATGCTCGAAAAGGTCGTCAATGCTTCTCGGAAAGTGGAAGCGTGTTCGACAGAAATCTCTTCCATTCCAAAACATCAACTCAGGCCGATCCAACACGATTTTGACAGCGCTTGGGAATGTGTGGAGACTTTTGAAATTGAGCCATCCAACTCTTTGTTCTTGCACGGCTCCATAGCTCCACTGTCAATCAAGTTATTTGAAGAGTCGGTCGCTTCACCGTGGGACGACATCATCATGTTGTCCACCCAAGTGATGGACATGCGAGGCAACGCCGGTCACGTCGAGGCAGAGTTTCAGCAAATGTCCTTAGATCTGGTGAGCAGAGAAGCGACGCATTCATTAATCTCGCTGAGACATGTCCACGCTATCCATACATTCAGTGCAGAGACGATGCTTAACATAGAAGTTGGGTCCTCAATCATCGATGTTACTCCGACCGAGACTCGACGGTTGGCAAAGGTGATTGATCTTCTGCCTCATTTCGTAGAGAATGGCGTAGAACCTGGTCCATCTTCAGGGTCGAAACTACCTAGCATTGAGTTCGTGATGAAAGAGACGCAATTGCTCGTGAGAGAAGATTCAGATGTGGTGTCCCTAGAGATTCACGATGCGCGTGTGAGAGCGCATGGGGAGGGTTCGGCAATCGTCGCCAACTCTTCCATAGACAATATTCGGCTGTATGTCAACTCCGAAAAAGTGAGCAAAGAGGCTGTGCGGATAGTAGAATTCCAAAGTCCAGCGCTCGTGGTGGAGACGACGTACGCTATGGTTCAATCGGAGCGAGATGCGCTCGAGTTTCAAGTTCAAGTAGGCGGCGGCGTCTTTGATTTGAACGCCCCTGGCATCATAATCGGTGCACAGCTCGCGCAGGATGTGCGGCGAGCTTTTACGGAAGGCACTCCTGCTCGAGAGACACCGCTGGTTTCTACGGCCTCGACGTCCATACCACGTGTGTCTGGTAGCGTCGACACCGGAGAATGGAACCTCAACTTGCCTTGGCGTTCTGAAGCTGAATCATTGGCGCCTTTCCGCGTATTGCGCTTGAAGACTCGGCAGTCGCTTACACTTAACGAATATGTGCAAGACTCTAACGCAAACGTATCATTTGCGTTGCACGAGTTTATCCTGGAGACTGGTTATTACAAGGACGAAGATGCCTTTGAGGACGCCGGCGTCATGTTTACGATTCTCGACGTCGTCGGGCTCAGTTCTGATGTATTCGTGCCTTTGGCTTCACAAGCGTACATGATGCGCCCAGAGGTTTTGAAAGTGACCACATCGGTGCGCGAAGTTCACGCTTGCGCGAATGAGATTGCAATTCATCTCCTCCGCGAAATATCTGAGCTCGTGATAAGCCAGCCCGTCACCATGGAAGCCATCACGGCGTACGAACAGAGACCAAAGACAAAGTACACGCCGTTCGATGCCTCGTTATCTGTCGATTCTTTCACCTCCAAGCTCGAACACGTCCAGATTAACACTGCAGTACCGGTCATTCAAGCGATATGTTCTAACATTGACTGCCGCGTTCAACACGGCTCAAAGAGCTGCGTCGACGCGAAAATGGACTTTGAGATTGACTATCTGCACCCAGTCAAGACAGCATGGGAACCCATCCTAGAACCCATCCTCGTCGGATTGCACTGCAAGCTCTCTGATAACATGTCCCCGACTTCCATCAGCGTAGCGGTCTCAGAAGGCATCGAGTTCACGTTGTCTCACAGCGTATACGAGGCTTTCCTCAAGGCGACAGTCGTAGTGGACGCGGCTAAAAAGCCAATCTCAGATCTCGAGACTGTCACGACGTTTGGGCCTTGCACATATCAAATGACGAACGCTACTGGGTTTGATGTAGACTACACGCTTTCTCTCGTTCACAACGGTACGCCCAAACCGGCTGGTGAAGGCAGCACGGCAGCCGGTGAAACTCGCGTCATGCATTTTCAACGGCGACGGGCAGTTCCAAAGCTTGAACAGAATCGAGTCGTGGAACACGGCGCTTTTTACTGGGCCTCACCAATCGCTCAGAATGTTGACGAAGAGAGCCAAAAGACCATGAGCGAACCGGTGCCTCACATTTCTCTCGATATGGACGATGTCGCGATCGATTTTGGCGATCCAATATCGCTGGAGAACGTCGACGAAGAAAAAATGCATTTAGAGTTTGATGCCGTGTTGGAAGATGGTTCACATGCGCGCGTAATCGCAGAAATCGGGCCCTGCGAAGGCATCGTCAACCGGTACGAAGTTCTGCTGCGGTCAGACGTATCAATCGTCAACGGCACTGGGAGTCCAATCGTGCTATGCTTCCAAAAGAGCGTCGCCTTGCCGGCGACAATTTTTGGTCCAATCTTACCTGGTGATCTGGCTTGGTTACCAATCCCGCTCTGCCGCGCGCGAGCTGTCCAATGGCGCGCAGTGACACCTGGCGAAGATTTGGCGCAAATACATTTCGAAGATGGAAGTACGTGGGAGGCGTTTGAGCCTGGCTCACCTTTCCTCAGCCCGCTGCATCGCTCTCGATCCACAGCGCCGGCGCTTACAAAGAGTCGGTCTTCCAGAGAGACTGGTTTCAACTGGAGCACCCCCGTGTTGTTCCACAACCTGATCTCACGTGATGGAGCTATCGAGTCTTCGCTCTGCTCGTCGGTGACTCGAAATGGGCGACCGTACACGTGCGCAATCTCCGTGAAACACGACGCGGCTGGAAAGAATCGCCAGCTTGCTCTGTGCGCTCCTCTACAATTCGTAAACACTTTACCGCATCCGATTGTCGTGAGCGCTCGAACGCATAGCAACGTGAGTTCTGACTCACAACTGGAAGCACAGGTTGTCGACCCTGGTGAATCGGTCCTCTTTACGACTCCTCATCCGACGTGGTCAATCTCCATATCGGCGCAGATCATTGGGTACAGCGAGTGTGAAGACTTGATTGTTCCCGAGTACACGCTGGATCTCAAGAATACAAAAGCGAGGGAGAACGGAGAAATTTATCACGTGAACAGAGATATCTATCCATTCGAAGGCGGTGAACAGGCGTCAACGCAGGCTGTCTCTCTTCGTTTCTCGTTTTACATTGATGAACATACGCAAGCGCGCACTCTGCATTGCGCCGTTCCGCTCATCGTGCACAATACGACGTCGTGCGCGCTCGTCATTGAGGACATGTTGTACGGTAGCGAGTCAGACGATACGGTAGGAAAGCGAATGGATCATGTCATCGAGCCTCCCGAGCTGCGCATCGACGAGATTGCGTCACCCATCGCCACAAAGTTATTCGAGGAGGACGCTGAAAATTTTGAGACTCCCGTGGCAGCATCTCCACTCGCGCGTTTGGCTCAGAACCAGTCGCAGCCAACCATGAAGAGAATACGTTCATCGTCGAAGATTCATACCGGTGATAGTCCACTGCTCACTCGTCAATCGTCTCTGCGTCTGACGGCTGACGCAGTGAACGTAGTAACGCCGTCGACACCCGGCCAGCGTCCGGCTTTCGGCACTCCGTTACAGTCGCCACAGGCAGATGAGATCGACGAAGGGCTCGAAAAACGGACGAGTATACTTGGGAGCGCGGCGCACTGGCGACGCTCGATCCATCGACGTCCGCGTATGCGCGTTAGATTGACGTCGTCCGGTCAATGGAGCGATGCCTTCAGAATTGACTTGTCTGGATCGCCTAGCGAAATTCGAGTGCCGTCAGGCGCGGGCGTTGACGTTTGTGAACATTTGTTCATCGTGACTTCTGCAGCGTACTCTACAGACAAACTGTGCAACACGGTGACGATCGACATTAAACCAAAGTTTATTTTGAAGAGTTCTATCAATGAAACGTTGCTGGTCAGGCACGGAGGCACGGAGAGTACAGATTTACTCCCGTCCAATTCGAGCATACCGGTGCGCTGGTTCGATCGACACTCTCAACTCCCAAAGACGCTCATGTTCAGACCGGAGAACGGCGTCTACCAATGGTCCAAGCCGATCCAGCTTCCGGATTGCTCGGCATCGATTTTGAAGATGCGACACATTGGTGACGACAACCAACTTCACACAAAGACTATCACAGTGTCGGTGCTGGAACGAGATGATGGAACAATCAACGTCCTGTTATCGACGCCGTCGGGAGTGGATGGCGTGCTGGGAATCCACGCGATTGAAAACCATTCGAACACGACAATCTGGTATCATCAGCTCGGGGCGGAGCGAAAGAAAACGACTGTCGCGCCGAAGGAAAGCGAAGAACGCATGATTGAAGATTCGTCTCTCCCGAGGTCTCTCATCATAGGTTACGGCGAACTTCCACTCGGAGAGCCGATCCCCCTGGACGGGTCCAGCACAATGTCGTACTCCGTAGTCACCACGAGTCGCGATTGCTTGAGAATCACCGTCACGAGACAAGGTCCGATGTGTTCGGTGATCATCGAAGACGCTCTGGTGAATAGACCTTACGACGAATCTGATCGAGACAAACTTGTCAAGAAGGAGCAGACTGAGCGCCCGAGTGCCATTGACGTGAGCTTCAAGTGTGGATGGGTTGGATTTAGCGTCTTACATGGACACGAAGAACTCGTTTACGGTAGAGTGAGTGGAATTGCAGCGAAAATTCTAACCGACGGCGTCGAGTTTAAGAGCGCGGTGAGAGTGAGCAACGTACAAGTCGATCACACGAGCGCTAAGGCGAAACGCCCAGTCATCGTCGCCATTCCTGAACGGAACAGGTCATCGCGCCAAGCGTTGGAGCTCAACGTCCACGGTTGGGTTCAAAAGTTGAATGGATTACCCGTCGTGAGATCACTCAAGGTGGACACGGCTCCGGCGTTCATCGACGTACACGACGAGCTGCTCGAAATCGTGCCCAAGGCTATAGAGTCTTGTGCGAGGCATTCACAGCTCCTCTTACCGCAAACCAATCAAAGCGCAAACATGAGACGGGGCGGCAAAACGAAACGGACCATAGAAGACGAAATCATAAGTGGTTCATCGATTTATCTCCAAGAGCTCATCATAAACGACATCGAGCTCGTGCTTTCATTCACGAGCGTGCCGTTTCTACCAGTCGCGGTTCGCGGCTTGGCTGGCGTTGATCGCGCACAAATCAGACTGAGGGGATTCCACGTCAATCAAACGTCTCTCATGGCGGCGGATGTTGGTTTGATGGCGGCGAGGCATTTCGGGCGAGAAGGAGTCATCGCGGCGGGTTCTCTGTGGGCGCACAATTCGCTTCTTGGCGATCCAAAACGTTTATGGTGCGAAATCAACGAAGCATTCGCCGAGCTCTCTCACGGTTCCGTCATCACCGCGTTTCCGCGTTTGATTCGGGCGCTCATCGCTGCGTTCGCGCACTCTGGCGAAACCGCGTTGTCGCAAGCGCGAGACATTGTCGAAAACTGGCTCGAGAACCTCGAAGAGTCGCTCGCAAACCGTCGCGTCGCGCTTCGTCCGCGGAGACTGGGATGGTCCGATCCAGGTCCCGCAAAGGCTGACGACGAAGAGGCTGGCATCATCCGCCGCACGTTTGATAACTTTGGACGCGCGTTATTCGATGCTCTCGAAGGTCCGCTCTCCGGGATGGAGTTGTACGGCATCACCGGTTTCGTAGAAGGCGCGTTGATTGGCTTTTTGAGCGCCGCGACGCGCATGTTGGCGACGACTCTTGACAACGCAGAACTGAGCGCGAGACGCTTACGTCTGTTTGCGTTCCAAAGACCGGTAGAAGGATCGTACATGCGACTTCCGAGACCTTTACCAGAGTCTTACACAGAGCCAGTACGTCCGTACCACGCCGTTGAAGCTCTCGGTCGAGCGACGCTGAAAAGGACTCGCTCTCACGAAAAGGATCGTTTCGTCGCCGTGGCTTCTTTGTCTTGGCCATCGCACGACATTTGCATTCTTACAGAGGATAGAATGCTCATAATCGATCGAAGAGGGGACTCGAAGCCTTATGTGCGCGTGAGCGTGCGTTTCATCGACATTACCGGAGTCCTCCGAGACGCCACACGCGTGTCAGTCTACGCGACTCGGGCGGACGCGTCGGATGCGCCAGACAGACTTGGATCTTCATCATCCATGCTGAGTCGAGCCTTTACGTTTGCCACGTCAGCCCTTGGGATCAAATCGCAGAGCGCGTCGCGAAACAGTGTCCAAAACGACGAGCCAACGCCGACAACTGTCGTCGTGCGATGCGCCGACGCCGATTCGGCGAGATGGCTCGCAAGCGCAGTGTCTCCATTTGTGAACGCGAACGGCGCGACGCGACAAAACACGACTTCCTAGCTTAGCGGCAGCGTAAAAGATTACCTTCGATGTAATTTTCATTGTAGTTGTACATTAAACAAACGAACGATCGATCGGACGACTGCGCCCTCAAGAGGCTGACTGAGCGGCGTTCGCGGCGCGCTTCGCCGCGTTCTTCGCCGCGAGCTCAATCATCCACTGCGGCTTCTCCGCCTTGGGCGGCGGTAGCGTAACCTCGTCACGCTTCTCACCGATGGATGAATTCTCCACCTCGGAAGCCTCTCCATCCGCCTCGGCTCCACTGCTTATCGGATCGATATCCTCCTCAGTCGCGCGTGGCGTCGAAACGCCCACTTTTTTCAAAACCCCTCGAAGCTCCCCGAGCGCGTCATTCATCCCCGGTAACGTGTGTCCTTTCTTCGGAACGTACCCGCGTCTCGGTTTACCCTCCTCGTCGAACATGTCCACGAAGCCATCGTCGTCGCCACGTGCCTCGTCAGCCGCGTCCTCGTCGCTCCCCGCGCCTCGTCTTCCCTTACCCCGGGCCGCGTCGATATCCACGAACGCATCCCCAGCGTGCGGACGAACCGAATCCATCGCGTCTCTCAACGCCGTCGCCGCGTTTCCCGCGAGCGTCGCCGACGCGACGACGGATAACCGCGCGTCATCAGAGGCGTCCGCATCAGCTTCACAATTATTATCAGACGACTCTTTCGCTTTTACCACCGCCGCATCGAGCTCATCCGCCAACGCCCGAACCCGCGTCGCCAACGCTTCAATCTCTTTCACGCTCCACGTCATGAATGCGTCGTGCGTGCCGCTGTATTCTCACCCCGCACGCGTCGAGCGTCGCGTTCTGGAGCCGCGCACGAGGTTGCGTGATTTCCTGACTTGCGATGCGAAACAGAATTCAAAACCCTACAAACTGTATACCCATACGATACACAGCCACACAAAAAACCGTTGAAAGGAGCCGCGGCTCTTCGTCACACGTCGTCGTCGTCGTCGTCGACCGTTCGATCGATCGATCGATCCTTCTCGGCGGACGGCGGACGACGACGTGACGAATGCGCGTCGCTCGACGTCGTCTCGTCCGCGGCTGGCGCGACTGCATCGCCTTTATAACCTGTTCAAAAGAGGTTGAAGAGGAAGTGCTCACGGATGAAGACATTCGTAACCTCGTCGCCGACGTCGTCAAGTGGAAACGATCGACGGGGAAGATTTCAGCGCTGAGGAGACTGCTGGAAAAACTCCTCGAGGCGACGGAGGAGGATATGGAGACGAAGTGGGGATCGTTCTTCGCGCGACACGAGCGGGATTTCGTCAAGGAACATTTGTTTACGCTGTGTAAATTTAAAGAGAGACAGGTGGCTTCGTTGGCGTACAACATGGTGGAAGAGTTGGCCAGGACGGATGATTGCGCGGCGTTGTTGGCGACGGCGGAGATGTTTAAACAGTGTGTGTCGAGTATCAAGTCGAAGGATAAAGTGGTCGGAACCGCGGCGAGTGGGGCGCTGACGACGCTGGTGAATCACGACGATTCGCGGTTTTTGGCGAGCGACGAAGGATTGGATAAATCGATGACGATGTTCATCGCGGAGAAGGGACTTGGGGTGGTGACGAAGAGGAATTGCGTCGTTACCTTTGCGAGAATCGCGGACGATCCCGAAGTTGCGTCGCTGATGAGTGCAAAAAATCCAGAGCAGTTGTTGAAGAACTTTTTTGACTTTGTCGACAAGACGGATGACACGGATACGGAGAAGTGGGCGCTCATCGCCCTGGCGCGCTTGGCGCTTAACGATGATTTTAGCAACCTCATAGACAAGAAAGGGTACATACCCTTTGTTTTCGAGCTATCCAGGGATAAGATTCCCGCTCGTAAGCTCGCGGCAGCGCTCGTGATTGCCAACATGGCGCGAAACAAGGCTTTGAGAGAGACGCTCGTCAAATATCGCGCGATTCAGCTCTTTTGCACCATTGCGCAAAATACGTCGGAGCGAATCGACATGGCGGAGATGCAGCTCGTCGGCGCGCTCGGTCTCCGCAACTTGGCTTCAAACTTTGACCTTCGCGCCCTCGCTGGGCGCACCGGCGCCATCTCTGCGTGCATTTTCATGCTGAGAAGTCCGCAAGAGGAAGTGCAACGCTTCGCCGCGATGGCTGTCGCCGAATTGGCGCTCTACGAGCCAAACGGGTCAAAGTTTTGCAAAAACGGCGCCCTCAAGTGGCTTATCAAACTTTCTAGAACGGGTGATGTGCGTTCGGAAACCGCCGCCATCACCGCCTTGTCCAACCTCATGCTCTCGCCGGATAACCAATCAATCATGGTGGGCGAGGGTGGCACCAAGGCGGTGGACGCTTTGCAAAACTCACGCAATCCGAGAGTCGCGCACTTGGCCAAACAGCTCTTAAAGCGTCTTCGCATGGCCAAGCTGCGCGCCGCGTGTAAATTCGCGGCGAGAATGAAGGCGACGGGTAACATGCTCATAGACGAGGGACGAGAATTCGTCGAGGATTGATTCATTAGCTTTGTAACTTTACGCTCTAATAACCGTACACTTTGTTACATGGCGAGACGTGGCATCGCATCGCATCGCAAAATATCACCGCACCGCACCGTTTACAATCCATTGCGACAGACGGGACACATCCACGTCAGCTCCGTCGTCACGCTCTCCCTCGTCTCCCCCACGCACTCTGGATGAAACCAATCCTCGCAGCGTTCGCACTCCACCATCAACCTATCCGGATTGTACGGCTGCGCGCACGCGCAAAACACCGGCACCTCCTCGGGACGAAACGACCCCTCTTTACTCTTGTACAAAAACCTCGCATAGTAATCATCATCATTCACCGACTCGAGGTTTTGGTACTCCTTCAACGAGTACACGCGACACTTGGCGTCAATGGCGTCGACGCTCACCCAATCGTAGTGATCGCTCGCAAACAACTCCTTCGACCCATGAAACGCCCGCGCACCCCCGCGGGTTTCCTCGGGGCGGTAAAACCAACATATCCTCGCCATCGCTTGGCCGTCTCGCACGCGTAAGCTGACGATTTTCCCGACGTACCCGTCGTTATCGGGTTCCCCGGGAGCCTTGACGACGACGGCGTCATTCACTTGAAACACACTGTCACCGATGACGACCCGCGTCGCTTCGCCTTCGAGCGCGCCGCGGTTCTTCGGCGCCGCGGAAGCGCTTTTCGCCGTCGCCGTCGTCGTCGTCGGACCGGACGCGCGCGTCGTCGTGGGTCGTCCCATCGTCTCACACTGCGGTCGTCGCGCCCTCGGTTTGGAGATTCAATTCATTTCGCTCAGACGCGCGACGCGCGACTCGCGAGGCATCGAACCCAATCGTTCGTTCGCGACGTCTGACGACCCGCGCGAAGGCGCGAGCGACGCGCGAAGGCGACGATCAAACGAGTGAAAATTATTCCGACGCGTCGAGACGACGTCGTCGACGCGCGGATGCCGTCGCGATGCGCGGGCGCGCGATGGGGCGACGTACCCGACGGTTCGCGTTCCGAGACGAGACGAGACGACGCGAGACCGCGACGCGACGCGTCGGGTTGGTTTCGCCTCCGTGGACGCGAAAGAGAGAGGGAGAATAATGGGTGCGTTTCGACGCGTCGCGCGCGCGATGCGTTGGCGTCGACGCGGTCGGCGTCATCGAGACGAAAGCGGTAGTGATGATGATGATGATTCCGACGCGACGCTGAGCACGATTGGAAAGAAACATCCACCGACACCGCCGCGACGACGACACGGATCGACGGGAACGACGACGCGAGCGACGGAAACGGATGATGAAAATATCGATGCGTGTGTCGACCGCGATGAGTCGGCGGATATTCGCGCGTTTATCGCCGAGCTGGAGTCGGATGGGACGTTGGAGCGACTCGAGCGCGCTGCGGGGCGGTTGACGCGAGCGACGACGAAGACGGAACCGGATGACGGAACGCGGCAGAAGAAGACGAGTGCGCCCACCGATGCGACGAAGAATGAATTGTTGTTCGCGTATCTCGACGCGACGATGAAACGAAACACGGATGCGCGGGCGTCGCTGACACCGACGAATACGTTGGTGCGATTGGACGGGACGGCGTCTTCGATGTCGGCGCTCGACGCGTCGGTATCGACGCCGAGTACTTCTTCGCTCGCGCGTAGAACGTCGACGAACACGTCTCGTCGGTTGACGTACTCGAATCGGGAGAGTTTTGATGCCGATGCGGCGCGCGTCGTGCCGACGGCGGTGGAGTCTCCGCTGGATGAAGAGGCTGAGACGCCGAAATTGACTCGATCGCTCGCCATGCCTCGCGGCGCGAGACGTCAATCAGAAATCGTCGATCTCGACACGACGTCTGGATCGCCCGAGGATGACTTGCGCACGCCGCCAGGTAATGAAATGCTCGTGCCGTTACACTCGGCGCGGTTTTCGCTCGAGCCGTTGTACAACTCATCTGAAACGACGAATGACGATTCGCCGGAACGAAACGCCGGCGATCGAGCCGCCGAAGAGGCGCTTCGAAGCAGTCGACCGTCGTTTCAAGACGTCTTCCCAGATGATTTGCGACGAGCGTTACTCGAAACGCTCATCGATATGTCTCTCGACGGCGACGACGGAGACGTGGACACGAGCGATGAAGTGGACTCGGACTCTTGGATCCCGATGCTCACGTTTCGACTCGCTCGGCTTCGTCGACGCGTCGGCCGGAGCCGAGACTTAACCGTCGGCCTCGCGCTGCTCAGATGCGTCGACATGACGTGTCAAACGCTAGATGGTGTTCTCAGTCGCCACTCGTGCGCCACGCTCGAGCTCGAGCGCGATGTCGTCGAGCGCACGCACAAAATTGGTGAATTAATTCGCGCCGTCCCTTCCAGTCGATTGAGACGCGCGACGTACGATTTGCACACGATGGCGCTCGACGCGATTCATCGCGAAAACTTGAGACGATCCTTCGCCATGCAGCGCGCTCATCTCGACGCGGTGTTGGGCGATCCACGACTTCGTCGCGGCGCTCCTGAAACGCCCGCAGATGCCTTTGAATACGCCTCCGCGTTGTCTCTCGAGGGTCGCCTCTCGGCGTCGTAGCGCGAGTAGACGATTCGATGACGACGATGACGATGACGATGATAATTTGATAGTATCGATGATGATGAAGCTACTGTAGGTTAATAAAATGTACTGTCATATCGCGCTGCTGAATCCGTTCCATTAAGAGTCGTTAAAGTGAACGCCGCCCGCCTGAAAGACGACGTAAAACGTTCCGAGCATGAGAGAAATGATCGTCGTAAACGACAACACAATCACCACCTGTCCCAGACTCGGTTTCGGCATCGACTCCCACACCGATTTTTTCTCCTCCGCCTTCACCTCGGGCTCCTTCACCACCGGCTTGGACCCGTACAGCGCCGCATCCGGCTCGTTGAACGGATTCTTCGCCGCGCTGCTCCCGCCAAACGGAGACTTGGTCGCCGCGGCGCCCGGCGCGGGCGCGAAGGGCGAGCGCGCCTCAGCCGCCCCGAACGGACTCTCCGGCTTCTTCCCCGCCGGCGTCGTCGTCGTCGTCGTCGCCGCCACCGCCCCGAACGGACTCGCCGGTTTATCCGCCGCCGCCGCCGCCCCGAACGGGCTCCCATCCGGTTTCCCCGCCGGCGTCGGCTTTCGCTCAAACGGCGACGTCGCCCCCGTCGTCGCGTCGAACGGCGACTTCTTCTTCACAGATCCCGTGTCCCCGAACGTCGACGGTAGCGGTTTCGGCTTCCACTTCTTCTTCGCCGCCTCGTCGTCGCCGTCGCCGTCGTTCGTCGTCGTCTCCCCAATCTCACCAGCCGAACGCGCGCATCGACGCCCCCGATGATGAGATGATGCTACCGAAGAAGACGACGATCGTCGCGACAGTCTCGTCGTCGTTCGCGTTCGCACCGCCGCG